>JADMIO011014726.1_pt1 | contig 55170 bp, 63 predicted proteins | sample 8958161 | NCBI WGS metagenome assembly JADMIO01 (sample SAMN16585339, study PRJNA669376) | soil metagenome | isolation source: Crop rotation soil | place: USA: Cullars Rotation, Alabama | collected 2011
GGCGTCTCTGTAATCCGCGCTAGCGTGTGCATTCGGATTGCTATCAAAAATTTTGAAAGAGTACTACTTGAAGCGGCGTAAATGCGGGCACATCAGGGCCGTATCTTGTGCTTGTGAAATCCCCTCCAAACACTACAAAAGCCACCGGATTCACACCAGTACACAACTGCGGGTGTTAAACGTTGCGCTATCGCGAATTCACGCAATTGATACGCACGGTTTTTATTCTCGGCATGTACGTCCCGAAGCCGTCCGAGTCTCGCCGTCCGGCAACTAGATAAGAAAGGTAATTGATATGAGAACTATCCGGTGGCTGATGCTCGGCGCAGCATTGGCGTCCGTCGGTATGGGCAGCACAATCACAGAGACTGAGGCAAACGGCGCGGCCTCCAACAACACGCTCGCAACCGCGCAGGCAGTTCCTTCATCCGTATTCACCACGCCTGCTCCAGCAGGAGTTTTTAATACGGCACTATTTGCCGCAACGATCCAGGGACACGGGGGCGGTCAGGACGTCGACTTCTATTCGTTTACGGCCCAAGGGCCGATTCAACTGAGCATTACGGACAATCCGTTTACATTTCCGACAATTCTCAGCCTCTTCGATGGCACTGGCAAACTGATGGCCTTTGACGATTCGTCCACACCGTTGAAGCCCGGATCGGCCAGCACCTTGGATTCTTACATCGGGACCTACCTGCTGCCGTCTTTTGGAACCTACTACGTCGCAGTCAGTAATGCCGGTGCTTCGATTCCAAATTATCCCGATACATCAAGCTGCTCAGCTTTTGATGCGATTACTCGTCCCGACGGAGGCACGGGAGCAATCTCGACTGGAGGCTGCGATAGCTCCTCGTCCGTATTTGCCTTCGGAGGTGTGCAGCCTTCGACCGGCGCGCAGGCATACACGCTGGTAGTTGCGCAGGCGCCCGAGCCTGGAACAACAGGTTTGATGTTGCTGGGAGCAGCCGGCCTTTTGGTCCGGATGCGTTCGACGCGCAATCGCGCTCTCAAGAAGGAGGCCAAGTAGCCATGATTCGCAATATTGTGACGAGAGAAATTACCATGCGAAGCGCGATCGCAGTGATGGTCGCAGGTCTAATGACAACTACCGGATTGCCGCTGCAAGCGGCAACGCCAGCCGACGGGTTACCGACCGCCACGCCGATCAAGCACCTGGTCGTGATCTTCTCAGAGAACATCTCCTACGATCATTACTTTGGGACTTACCCCAACGCGCAAAACAACCCGGGCGAGCCGATATTCATTGGCGCGCCCAACACTCCTGCTTCTGACAACTACGTTGCCCACCCGGAATTGCTAACGCAGAATCCTAACTTTCTGAACGTAACCGGAAATGGAACAGCTGCTGTGAATCCCTTCCGCCTCGGTCCAGCTCAGGCGTGGACTGCATCTCAAAGCCATTCATATGGGCCGGAGCAAGCGGCCTATGACAAGGGCAAGATGGACCTGTATCCCGCTTCGGTCGGAGTTGCTGGTCCTCCTCCAACTGCACCGGACGCAGCTAAGACGAAGGGCTTAGTAATGTCGTATTACGACGGAAATACCGTCACGGCCTTCTGGAACTACGCTCAACATTTCGCAATGAGCGATAACAACTTCGACACAAACTTTGGTCCATCCACTGTCGGCGCGCTCAACGTCGTCTCCGGACAGACGAACGGTCTCACGCAACGAACAAACGGAACGAGCGGCCTGGTTGCGGATGGTAACGGCAGCTTTAGCGTTATCGGCGATCCCGATCCGTTCGGCGACATATGTTCCACCACCACCGGAACTACGGTACAGATGGCGGGCAAGAACATCGGCGATTTGTTGAATACCATCAATGCTCCGTGGGGCTGGTTCCAGGGCGGGTTCGATCTGACTCAGACCAACCCGAATGGAAGCACAGGCTGCAACCGTTCTTCGACATCCCCCGTGATCAACAATGGGGCGAACGTTGTCAGAGACTATGTTCCGCATCACGCGCCGTTTCAATACTACGCGTCAACGGCGAATCTCACGCACAAACGTCCAACCTCACCACTCTTGATCGGGAAGCAAGCCGATACGGCAGGCAACCACGAATATGACATCAAGGATTTCTATACCTCGGTTCTTATGGGTAATTTCCCGGCCGTCAGCTACCTGAAAGCACCCGCGATTCAAAATGGTCACCCGAGCAACTCCGACCCCCTCGATGAGCAGGCGTTCGTCGTGCAGGTCATCAACTTCCTGCAAACTCGTCCGGAGTGGGCGAGCACGGCGGTGATCATCACGTACGACGACTCCGATGGCTGGTACGACCACGTCCAGAGTCCGTTAAAGAATTCGTCGGTCACGAATCAGGACTCACTGACCGGCACAGGTGTCTGCGGCACAGGCGTAGCATTGCCGGGACCCCTCTCCGGAACAACGCCCGTTCAGGGCCGCTGCGCTTTCGGTCCGCGTTTGCCGCTGCTGATAGTCTCGCCCTATTCGAAGGTGAACTACATCGGACACAACGTAACCGATCAATCGTCTGTCGTACGTTTCATCGAGGACAACTGGCTCACCGGACAGCGTATCGGCCAAGGGTCGTTCGATGAGTCGGCGGGACTGCTCAACGATTTGTTCGATTTCGCGAATCCACCGCATTTGGACAAGCTACTGTTGGATTCGACGACAGGAACTGTACTTCCGTAGACACATTTTTACGGCTACGTAGCTTTCTTGGCTAAACAGGGCCGCTCCCGGACAACCGGGCGCGGCCTAGAAGATTTTTAAGGAGCAAGTAGTGAAGCTTTCAAGACGCGATTTCGGACGCCTGGGACTGGCTGGATTATCGACAGCAGCGCTGCGAGGCCAGGAGCATCATCACAGGGCTCTCGTCAACGCGAGGCCTCAGCCGGATATACATCCCGCGATCCGGACGGACGAAATACGGCCATATGTCGACGCGCTACGCATTCCCAAAACGATCACGGGGCGGCAGCTTCGTCTTGAAATGCGCGAAGTGTTTTCGAAAGTGCATCGCGATCTGCCGCTCACGCGATTCTGGAGCTTCGGAGACACATTTCCCGGCCCCACCATCGAAGCTGTGAAAGGGCGGCCGTTGCAGGTCAAATGGGTGAATCGGCTGCCAGCGAAACATTTTCTCCCAATCGACCATAACCTGCATGGAGCAGAGGCTTCGGCGCCGGAAGTGCGGGCGGTGGTACACGTCCACGGTGCAAGGGTGCCGCCGCAACACGACGGCTATCCAGAAGCGTGGTATGTGCCAGGTAAATCGCAGACATATTTATATCCCAATGAACAGGATGCAGCGTTACTGTGGTATCACGACCACACCGTAGGAATTAACCGCCTGAATATATATGCGGGCCTGTTTGGAGCTTATATTCTTCGCGACGAAACCGAATCCGCTTTGCAATTACCTGCTGGCGAGTTTGAGATTCCACTGACCTTCTGCGACCGGCTATTCGATAGGGACGGCCAACTGTACTATCCGGTATCGGGCGTTCCGGACGCTCCTTGGAATCCCGAATTCGAGGGAGACGCACTAGTGATCAACGGAAAGCTGTTTCCTTACGCGGCTCTTAAGGCCGCAACATATCGCCTGCGCATTCTGAATGCCAGCAATTCACGTTTTCTCCACCTGCAGTTCGGCAACCAGCAGGAATTCGTGCAAATCGGCTCGGATCAGGGTTTGCTACCGAAACCGGTTCATGTGAAGACATTGAGCCTGGGTCCGGCGGAGCGCGCGGACGTGCTGCTCGATCTGACCGATAGTCATGGCGCCAGGATCGAGTTGATGAACGGTGTTCTTCCGGTGATGGAATTTCGCGTTGACCCGCGAGCCTCATTCAATAAGGCGTTCATCCCGCAAACACTGCGGGATGTTCCCCGCATTTCAGAATCGGAGGCGGTAACGACTCGCGTGTTAAGTCTGGATGAGATTATCGACGATTATGAAAACGTGACCATGGTTCTGTTGAACAACTCGCATTGGCACGATCCAGTCACCGAAAAGCCTGTCCTGAACACCACGGAAATCTGGGCGCTTGCAAATACGACAGAGGACACGCATCCCATTCATCTGCACCTCGTGCGCTTTCAAGTGCTGGATCGGCGGCCATTCAACGTCTACGAGTTCCAGCTCACCGGCAAGATCGTATACACGGGTCCAGTCATGCCACCTGAGCCCGGGGAAGAGGGCTGGAAGGACACGGTTCGGGCTTTCGGCGGAGCGATCACGCGCATCATTACACGCTTCGAGGGATACACAGGGCGCTACGTGTGGCACTGCCACATCCTCGAACACGAGGACAACGATATGATGAGACCGTTTGAGATCGTGCCGCCGGCGGTCTAGCGGAGCGGCGCCCAGTGCGGGGTGATTTTCATCACGAAAAGAGGAAATTCTCTTTGTTGCGATGTATCTGAACCATGCGACCGATGCGGCGAGGTTCGGTGATAATGGGCTGTGTCCTTCGATCCAATGCCGCGGCTCACCAGACCCATCGTCCTTGTTGCAATTCCGCTGCTAGGCGCCTTCGCGCAGATCGATGCCACAATTGTCCGGCCGTTGCGCACGGCGCCGGTCGAGAAACTAAGCGTCAATCTCGGATTTCGTGACTGGGGTCCCGCCACAATCGCGGGATCGACCGTCATTGCCGGCAATCAGACTGGTCGCGGCGGCCTGTTCGCTATCGATACCGTCACCGGCAAGGCTCGATGGACTTACCGACCGGTCTTCTCGAGCGGGACTGCGTCTGTTTCCATGGCCCCGGCCGTGGCTGGCACCCTCGTAATCGCGCCCTTTGCCGCAGCCCATCCTGGATCCCTGATCGCTGTCTCACTTGCCACCGGGAAGGAAGTCTGGCGCGGTCCCGATCCGGAACAGGGTGCGGGCGTGGCAGTGGACGGGGACTTCGCCTACATATTGGCGAAGGACGGTTTCTTCTACGGACTCGACGCTGCAACCGGCCGCGAGCGATGGAAGGCCAGTTTCGCCACCAATCTTGCGCCTTGTGCCTCCCAACCGGTAGTCAAAGACAGCGTCATTTATCTCACCGGGATCGGAAAATCCGTTCCTGGCGATGCGGCTAAGCCCGCAGGCTATTACCTGTTTGCGCTGGATGCCAAGACCGGCCAAGAACGTTGGCGGTACCGCGCCGAAGCGCCGTACGTCCAACCGGGGGTTTGCCTGAATCAGCCAGTGGTAACCGCCGATACCGTATTCGCCACCGGAGACAACTATCTCTACGCCGTTGTGCGCGCGACCGGGCGCAATCGCTGGCCGCCGGTCGAAGTTCGGCGTTCGGTGGAGGGCCGCGATCGCGGTGTGCAGGTGCAGGGCCTCGTGGATGCCGGCACCGTGCTCGTGGGGATTACCCCCGGCTATCTGATCGCCTTTAGCAAAGATACCGGACAAACGGCGTGGGAAATGCCGGGCCAGTACCGCGATTCCTTTCCAACGACGGCCGTCGCTGGCAGCGTTCTTTATTTTCAGGGCAGCCCAAACGCGAAACGCGCCGCCGACTCCGGCGGCACACTTCACGCTCTTGATCTCGAAACCCGGCAAATCTTATGGTCGTTCTCGAGGTCGACCGCCGAGCGAAATTGGCCGTTCGGTCACATCGCACCCGTCAATGGCGGGCTCTGGGTTGACTCCTACCAGACGCTGGTCAAACTGGAGTAGCACCCTTCTCTGTTACTCTCGTCGCTCGATGGGAGAGTTTCCGGCACCAGCGACCTGACCGCCAAGACGGATCAGGTTGCTGTCACGACCGCTGTCAGGCCACGACGACAGAGAGCGCAAGGTCCGGCCCGCAACGGCTAGGGACGCTATGGCAAGACCACCTGAATCTTAAGAACTCTTGACGAGGTTTATATTTCGAGTATTCTAGAAATACGGAAACAATGAAGAAGATCTCAAGCTCCGATGACGCGATCCGCTTCGCCGACATGTTCGCGGCATTAGGTGCTGAGGCGCGTCTTCGAATTGTGCAGCTGCTTCTAACCGCCCACCCGGATGGGATGGTTGTCGGAGAGATCCAATCCGAATTAGGGCTGTCTAATTCAACTCTTTCGCATCATCTGGAAAAGCTAAAAAACGAAGGGTTAGTTCTCGTTGCTCGTGAAGGCACCTTCTTGCGGTACACGGCAAATGCCGCGGCGTTAGAAGAGGTGCTGTCGTTCCTCTATCGGGAATGTTGTTCGCGTAACAAGGCAGTAGACCCAAAGACTATCGTCCAACTCTGCAAGTAAAGGAGCTCTATGAAATACCTGTTTCGAACAGGCGGGCTCGTAGTGTGCCTGCTGGTATCGTCAACTTCGGTTTTCGCGCAATCCCCGGCGGAGGATTTGATCAAAAACGTTTTGAAGTCAGTTGAAACGAACGACCGCCAATCCTTTAAAGGCTATGTTGTTTCTGATCAGGATATAAAAAGCTTCGTCTGGCCGAATCTATCTGGCGTCCTTCGCTCGTCGATGAACGTCGATCAATACCTCCAAACCAGCGCTAAAAGTAGTGATGCAGGCCTGGCGGAACTCTTGATCAAGTTCGGCGGCAAGAAGGTGACACTCGTTAAGCTCATGCTTCCTGAGCCAAAGAAGAAGGGTCAGGGCTATCAACTTTTCGATGGGCCGCTGGTAACGATCCGAGACGAAGCAGGTTCCGAGTCTTCTACGCGGATCGTGGGTGGCCTCCTTGAAAGGGGTGGCATCTACAAAGTCACAACCTACTACGTGTCCCCGACGACGAGGTAACCATGAGCAGCGATATCAAATCCATTGTTCAGGAAAAGTACGGGCAAGCCGCCTTACGTGTCACGACAGGGGGGAGTTCGTGCTGTGGCGCGAGCTCATCGAGCCTAGGCTGCGTTGACCCGATCACCAGCAACCTTTACGATCTGAGTCAGACGAGTGACCTGCCCGAGACGGCGGTTTTGGCGTCTCTCGGCTGCGGCAATCCTACCGCGCTGGCAGAGCTAAGAGCTGGAGAAACGGTGCTCGATTTGGGTTCTGGGGGCGGCATCGATGTTCTTCTTTCTGCAAAGTGGGTTGGGCCCACGGGCAAAGCTTACGGGCTGGATATGACCGACGAAATGCTGGCGTTGGCTCGCGAGAACCAGGCGAAAGCCGGCGTCACAAATGTAGAGTTCGTGAAGGGTGATATTGAGAACATCCCGCTTCCCGATAACTCTGTCGATGTCGTCATCTCGAACTGCGTTATCAATCTCAGCGCGAACAAAGATCGAGTTCTTAGCGAAGCGTATCGAGTTCTAAAACCGGGTGGTCGTTTTGCCGTTTCGGATGTTGTTACGAAAGGCGAAATGCTTCCAGAGATTCGGCAAAGCGTCCTGATGTGGGTCGGCTGCATTTCAGGTGCCCTCGAGGAGACTGAATATCAGCAAAAGCTCAAGCATGCAGGATTTGAATCGATCGATCTGGAACCAACTCGTATCTATCGCGTCGAGGACGCGCGCGAGTTCCTCACGGGAGAAGGCATCGATTTGGATGCGATTGCGCCGCAAGTGGACGGAAAGTTCATGAGCGCCTTCATTCGGGCCGCAAAACCGAACGCCAAGCCCTGTTGCGCTCCAGGCTGCTGCTCTTAGGTTCACAAGGCATGAGTAGCGGCACGATAGCAGTTGAGCCGACAGCGAAGACCTTGGCATTTTTTGAGAGATACCTAACTCTTTGGGTCGCGCTATGCATGGTGGCGGGGGTTGTTTTCGGCAAGCTCCTACCGTCAGCAGTTCAAACCCTTCGTGGCTTGGAGTTTGGAGAGGGAAGCCAAATCAATATCCCGATTGCAGTTCTAATCTGGCTGATGATCACGCCCATGATGATGAAGGTCGATTTCACCGCCGTGAAGAATGTCGGGCGAAAGCCAACTGGCCTTCTTGTAACCCTCGTTATTAATTGGCTGGTGAAGCCATTCTCGATGGCTCTGCTTGCATGGTTTTTCTTCCGCATCGCCTTCTCAGTATTCATTTCGCCGTCCGAAGCGGATCAATACATAGCAGGGTGCATCATTCTTGCCGCCGCACCTTGTACTGCGATGGTGTTTGTTTGGAGCCATTTAACGGATGGCGATCCAGCATACACATTGGTTCAGGTTTCCGTGAACGACTTGATCATGCTGCTCTTGTTCGTTCCTCTTGTTCAGTTCCTCGTAAGCGGGACGTCTGCTCTCACGGTTCCTTTTGCTGTCCTTCTCTATTCCGTGATCGTGTTCATTGTCGTGCCGCTGACGGTGGGGACACTCCTCCGCACGCTTTTGATCGCTCAGGGCGGGCGGGAGTGGTTCGAGAACATGCTGCTTCCCCGGTTTGCGCCCGTGACGATTACGGCCCTTCTAGCGACGCTCGTGCTTATCTTCGCCTTCCAGGCGGACAACATTACGGGACGGGCTCTCCATGTCGCTCTCATCGCTGTACCGATCACGCTCCAGGTGTATCTGAATTCGTCGTTGGCTTACGGGTTGATGAAATGGCTCGGTGTAGAACACTCGATTGCGGCTCCAGGAGCGTTAATAGGCGCCAGTAACTTCTTCGAGCTTGCAGTCGCAACGGCGATTGCACTCTTTGGCCCAGAATCAGGTGCGGCCCTTGCCACTGTCGTCGGGGTCCTTGTAGAGGTTCCTGTGATGTTGTCCGTGTGTGCGGCGTGCAATCGAACGCGCCATTGGTTCCCGGCTGCAGCGAGGTAACGTTATGACGAAGAAACAGGTTCTTATTCTTTGCACTGGAAATTCGGCGCGGAGTCAGATGGCGGAGGGTTTGCTTCGGCATGAGGCTGGAACCCAGTTCGATGTCCATTCGGCGGGCACGAAGCCGAGCGTAGTTCGGCCTGAAGCGATAGAAGCAATGCGGGAGCTTGGTATCGATATCTCTGCTCATCGATCAAAATCTGTAGAAGAATTTCTCGGCAAGCAGCTGGATACAGTGATTACGGTCTGCGACAACGCCAAGGAATTCTGCCCCGTCTTTCCAGACGCGGTTCAATTGCTCCACTGGCCATTTTCAGATCCCGCTGGTGTTCAGGGATCTGAGCAAGAAAGACTTGATGCTTTTCGGAAAGTTCGCGATCAGATTCATGGCCGGATCATGGTATTTTTGGGCGAAGGCCGATCCTAAGCTCATTAGGTAGCGGCGGCCTTGTCTTCAACGAGTTTTGCTTTCGCTTCACATATAGAATCGCAATGATGCGAAGCGAAACTACGACTATTCGTGATGCGAAACTATCGGACTCCAGCGCTCTAGCGACGATCTACAATCACTACGTCACGGAAACAGCAATCACCTTCGAGGAGGAACCGATCCAGAGCGAGGAGATGGCGCTTCGGATTGAGGACGTTAGGTCAGCATCGTTAACGTGGTTAGTTGCCAAGGAAAACGGCAACGTTACTGGATTCGCGTACGCTGCTCCGTGGAAAAAGCGATCCGCCTACCGCTTTTCCGTGGAAATCACCGTGTACGTTGCGCCAAGCTACGTCGGACGCGGAATCGGTTCGCTGCTGGTCGCTAACCTTCTCTCCGCCCTGCAGAGGCTTAAGGTTCATGCTGTTATTGGTGGCATAGCATTACCAAATGACACGAGCGTCGCCCTTCATGAAAAGTTCGGGTTTGAGAAGGTCGCCCACTTCAAACAAGTCGGATTCAAGTTCAATCGATGGATTGATGTTGGATATTGGGAGCGCATCTTGTAAGAATCCGCTGCGCGATATACTTCTTATCGAACTGGCCCAACGAAAATCGGCTTCAAGAACGGTAATGCCTCTTAGGAAAGCATTAGGGTTTTTCGTCCGCATTCTTCTCGGTGCTTGTATGCACCGCTCAAAATATTGCTCCGACTGGTGGTCAGATTGAAGGCGAAATCCATACACCGTCAGGCTTGCCTGTCGCTCGTGCAACCGTACGACTTCTGCCCCCGGGTGCTGGGAATTTCCCGGCATCGAGCGTTGCTACGGCGCTCAGCAGTGACGACGGTCGCTTTGTGCTTCCGAATATTCCCAACGGAGATGGCTACACCCTTGTAATCATGTGCCCTGGTTACCTGTACGCGGTCTATAGCGCGACCGGGATCGTTGGCTTGCCGACACCGCTCGCTATTCACGGCGAAACGGATCATCTAAAGGTACGGATTGTTCTCATCCCGGAGGGAGTGATTTCTTGGAGAGTTGTTGATCAAAATGGCGATCCTGTTATGGCGGTTCAAGTGCTCGCGATGTCTCGCGCTGGCGTGAGTTCTCTCGCCTCCGGCGTTCTAAGTTCGATGACCAACGTTCGTGGCGAATTTCAGTTCGCCAACCTTGGAGCGGGGGATTACTTTCTAAGATCGGAAAGCGATCAAGGCGTCTTCAATGGCCCCGGGTATCTTCCCATGCCAGAATTCATCTCCAGACAAGCCTGTGAACGTCCCAACATTTTTCCCAAGCGTTGGATGACGGGGGCGCAACTGCTCTTCACGTTACCCCTGGCTTGGAACTTTCCGACAACACGATAGTGCTGCGACAGGAGCGTGTTTTCTCGGTGAGCGGCATAATCTTAGACTCGTCTAGCGGTAAGCCGATGCCGGGAGTGGAGATTCAAACTAGCGGGCCGCGTGGCTTTAACACGCAGGAAGTGATCAGCGATGCGGACGCAGGTTTAGTTCCACGACTACTTCCCGGCACATACACTTTCGTGAGTTCCGATTCGCCCCGCCTAAATTCAGCTGTCGGAGCGATTCTGCATCAGGAGGTATCAGTCCGCAACTCCAACCTGTGAGAAATCCAGCTGCTCTATCAGGAGGGAGGAGTCATCAGCGGTAGATTGTCAGTAGATGGCGAAAAACTGCCAGGGGGTGACGGCGATTTCGGTACGGTGATGTTGACCGAACGAGCCGGTGCTTCTGATGGACGAAGGATCGAAGCCTCCATTAATCAAGACGGAACATTCGAGATGCGATTGAGTCCATCGACCTATGCCTCCGCAATCGCTATTCGACGTAACGACCAAAGCTTTTTTGTCAGCAAGGTGAAGGTGGATGGAACCGAAACAGGCCGATCATCGAGAATCAACATTCCCTCCGGAAGCGGCCACAGCCTAGAATTTGTCTTGTCGCCAAATGGCGCGAAGGTGAGTGGTATCGTTACTGATGACAAAGGCCGTGCCGTAAGTGGCCTGCCTGTGATCGCATTGCCAAGGATCATAAACGAAGGCAGTCTTACGCTTGGAGCCGTTTTCGCAACGACTGACCAGAATGGAAGGTTCCAGATGGTCGGTTTGGCACCTGATACCTATTACGTAGCGGCCCTCAATCGCATAAACGAAATTCGGGGCTTGCAAGACGTGTGGAGGCAGTCACAAGGCAGGCCGCTGGCCGCGCCGAAGTAAAACTCGCGCGCGATTCGATCGAGGAGATATCAATCAAAGTCGCTCCATAATGCAGTGCTTCATGTTTGCTGTGTGTCGACGTCACTGACAAGTGGTTCGACAAGCCTCGCTCATATCAACCACAGACTGAGGTGCTTTCCCGCCGCCAGGTACTTAGGTGTTCTCCCTCCAATTGCCGGTGACGCTAACTATCGGAGCGTTCGCGTTGTCGCCACAGGTAAATGGCCGGTAGCACAAACAGAGTTAGTACAGTCGAGGTAATCAGCCCACCGATTACGACCGTGCCAAGGGCCGTTGCACCTCCGAGCCTGTACCGTGCGAAAGGGCCATGGGCAGGAATCCGAGGCCTGCCACAAGTGCAGTTATCAGCACGGGCCGTAATCGCGTGGTAGCTCCCTGTCCTACGGCGTCTTCCGTAGAAAGGCCCCCGTGCCGAAGCTCACGAATATAAGTCAGCAAAACGATGCCGTTCAATACGGCAATCCCGAATAATGCAATAAAGCCGACGCCAGCAGTGATGCTGAACGGCATCTTGCGAGCCAGAAGAGCCATAACGCCTCCCGTCGCCGCGAGTGGAATGTTCAGAAAGATGAGCGCGGCTGGCAGTATCGCCTGAAAATTGATGTAAAGGAGTGTGAAGATGAGGAGCAATACCAGCGGAACTACCAGCAGCAGCCTCCTGCTCGCGCTTTGAAGTTGCTCGAACTGTCCACCCCATTCAATCGAATAGCCGACAGGCAGACTCACCTGCTCTTGAACGGCCCTTTGCGCCTCGCCGACGAAACTCGCGAGATCCCGTCCCCGGACGTTAATTTCAACGCTGATTCGACGCTGACCGCCTTCGCGGCTGATCTGCGCCGGGCCTTCTTCGTCAAGAATATCGGCAAGCTGCGCTAGTGGAATAAAGTGCCCTTCGCTATCGCCCACCTTCAAGTTTCGGATCGCCTCCGCGTCTGCGCGCTGGCGATTATCGAAACGAACCTGTAGAGCGAAACGTTTATTCGTCTCCACCACCTGACCGACCGGTTTTCCGCCCACGGCTTCTATGGTGTCCAATACATCGCTGGCGTCGAGTCCGTGGCGGGCAATTGCCTCCCGACGAATGCGAACGCGGAGGTATGGCAGACCTGCGATTCGTTCGGCACGCACATCGGCAGCTCCCGGAACCTTCTGCACGACGGAAGCAATCTGATTTGCCCGGTCCCGCAGAACATCCAGGCTATCGCCATAGAGTTTCACGGCGATGTCGCTTCGGATTCCAGCTTCCATGAGTTCCTGCATCCGCATTTGAATTGGCTGCGAGAAACTGTACGCCGCCCCAGGAGCATCATCCTGCAGCCGCTGTTTCATTGCCGCGATCAGATCCTCCTTGGTTCGTGCGCTGGACCATTCGGATGGCGGCTTCAACGTGACATACACATCGCTTTGATCGATGGCCATGGGATCCGTCGCCACTTCAGGCCGCCCCGTTCGGCACACTACGCGTTCAACCTCGGGAAATTCACGAAGGACGGTTTCAATGATCTCGTTTCCATGAAGCGACTCGGTGACGGAAATACCTGGAACCCGATACATCATGACTACAATCGAACCCTCGTCTAGCGTGGGAATAAACTCGGCTCCCAAAAACGGTACAGCGATGGCGGACAAAGCGAACAACGCCGCCGCGACACCCGCGGCGATCAATGGCGCGCGGAGAATTCTTTTCAACGCTACTGCGTACGCGCGCTCAAGCTTTCGCATGATCCAGGTATGCTTCTCTGAAACCTGGTTCTTGAACCCGTACCAGCTTAGGACCGGCATCAGGGTAAGGGCGATCACCAGCGACGCGATCAGCGCGAATAAGACTGTGAAGGCCATCGGCTTGAACATCTTTCCTTCCACTCCGCCAAGCGCCAGAATCGGAACATAAACCAGAACAATGATCAGCACTCCGAAAAAGACGGGCTTCGCTACTTCCTGCGCCGCAGAACGTATAACTTCCTTCGCGTCCGATCCCTCCGGTCGTTGGGAGAGGCGGCGAAGAATGTTCTCCACCATCACAACAGAGCCATCGACGATGAGGCCGAAATCGATAGCCCCTAGGCTCATAAGGTTTCCCGAGATTCCCGCCTGAAGCATTCCAGTAAACGCAACGAGCATGGATAGTGGAATGGCAAGTGAAACGATGATCCCTCCCCTGAAACTTCCGAGGAGCAAAAGAAGCACCGCGACCACCAGCAATCCGCCCTCAATCAAATTCCGCGACACTGTTTGAATGGTTCTGCGAACGAGATCCGTGCGGTCGTAAAGGCCTTCGATCTGGACCCCCGCTGGCAACGTGCGTTCGATCGAATCAAGTTTTTCCTTCACGCGATCAACCACAACGCGAGAATTTTCACCAATGAGCATCATGGCGACGCCGATGACGATTTCGCCCTTTCCGTCCTGGCTTGCAAATCCCTGGCGAACCATAGGAGCGAAGCGGACCTGGCTAATGTTCCTTATCAGGATGGGCGTGCCACTCGGAGATACGCCGACCACGATATTTTCGACATCTTCAAGGCTCGTTATCAGTGCTTCACCGCGAATCAGCGATTGTTGCTCGTCGCGCTCCAGGTAAGCTCCCCCCGCGTTCGCATTGTTCCTCTCCAAGGCCCCCATAACTTTGGAGAGCGGAATTCGGTAGCTCGTAAGCTTGTCGTTATCAAGCTGAACCTCGTAGGTTTTGAGTTCGCCCCCGTGCGTGTTGACTTCGACGATGCCTGGAACGCTCCTAAGTTTTGGAGCGACATCCCAATCGAGGATGCTGCGCAATTCCATCAGCGAACGGCCTTCGCCGGTCACCTTGAATTGGTAGATTTCGCCTAGGCCGGTCGAAATCGGACCCATCTCAGGATTTCCCATACCGGCGGGAATCGATTCGCGGGCCTGCGGCAACCGCTCCATCACAAGCCTGCGGCAGAAGTAGGGGTCCATGCCGTCTTTGAAATAGATAGCTACATACGACAAGCCATATTTGGAAACGGATTGTACCCGTTCGATACCGGGAAGGCCGTTCATCGCAAGTTCGATGGGGAACGTCAAAAACTGTTCTACTTCCACGGGTGAAAGACTGGGGGCGCGCGTCAGAACCAGAACTTGATTTGGAGTGATATCGGGAACCGCGTCGATAGGAAGCTCGCGTAGGGCAAGGATCCCGAACACCATTACCACCATCGCCCCGAGAATGACGAGTATCGGGAATTTAAGCGAGAGAGAAATGAGCCGGTACATTTACTCTTCCCCGAGTTCCTTACCCGCAAGGATAGACTTCAGATGAAAAGCACCTTGAACGACGACTTTCTCCCCTTCATTCAAACCCGCGGTTACTTCAAGCTGGCCGTTTACGGTATTTCCGCTCGTAATCGGGCGCACTTCAAAGTGCGTGGCATCGCGGGCAATAAAAACAACGCTTGCACCCTCTACCTGCTGAAGTGCGGAGACGGGAACAGCGATGGCCTCGCGGCTGAACGTGGTAGGAACACGAATGCTGGCGAACATATCGAGCTTCAAGCGAAGGTCCGCGTTCATGAGCTCGCAACGAACACGCGCGGTCCTGGTCTGTGGGTCCAGAACGTCGCTGATATAGGAGACGCGGCCCGTGAACTGTTCCTCCGGGTAGGTATCAACGGAAACGTAAGCGGTCTGACCAACGCGAATCCTGCCGAGATCCTTTTCGTAAACTTCTGCTTGTACCCATACTTCCGACAGGTCAGCGACAGTAAATAGCTCGCTCGCGTTCTCAACGAGCTCACCAGCCGCAGCATGGGCCTTAGTCACGACGCCGGAAAAAGGCGCTCGAAGGCTCATGATCGTTGAAGACCGGTCGCCTTCGGGATCGATGCCGGAGCGTCGGAGCCGCGATGCGATCCCCGTCAGCACGCTCTCTTGTGAGTGGATGCTCTGCTCTATTTCGTCGCGCTCCGCTTGCGCCAGTTCCAGGGACTTGCGCGGAGATGCGCCCGCCGTCACGAGATCTTGATAGCGGTCTACTTGCCGGTTTGCCGTGGCAAGCCGAACACGCAAGCGCTGCAGTTCTGCTCTTGCAGACTGCTCCTCGGAGAAAAGTTCGCCCGCCTCTATGTTGTCGATGCGCGCGAGAATGTGTCCGGCATTCACGCGATCGCCGACTTTAACGACGACCTCCAGCACGCGACCGCGAGATAACGGGTGAACCTGGCTGACCCGGCTATCGATTGGCTGAACAGAGCCTGTGACTTGAAGGTATTCCACAAGCCGCGTACGAGCTGAGGGCTGGAGTTCCAAGCCCACATGATTCTGGGCTTCAGCCTTCATTTCGACAATGACAGGGCCGCTCGATTTCTCTGCTTTTGCTGCGGGCGCAGGTTCAGGACTAGAACAACCGGTAAGTAGTGCGACACAGGTGAAAGCGGCAGGAATGGGCCGCAGCCTACCTGTGAAAGCCAAGCAGACGCTTCTTCCCCAATACATAATTCTCCCCAATTCCTAAAGTCACAACTGACAACGTCGGATTACAGAATCAGATTGCGGGGAGGGTGATAGATGCTGACCAATATAGGGTCAAAGCTGGATCGTGGAACGTCAGGCTGCACAAGCGCTATCAGAGCAATATGCGCAAGCGTGAATGAGGGGGCTGGAATGGCGTGGGTGCAGCAGCAAAGGCAACCGTCATTGCATCCGCAGTCTTCGTCCGATGTCCCATCGCTTGTACCTGCTGTCGCGGTAGGCTGGGGATGGTCGTCTCGGAGAATGCCGCATGTGACTGCCTCGACCCCGCTGAACATCAGGATAAGTAAAGCAAGAGTACGAACTGTGGCGCGTGAGAACACGAAGCTGTTCCCATAATGACACGCAAGTTGTGGTGCGCAAGCGACCTGTTCCAAACCATGAGCCAAGACGGCGACGCCTTACTAGTCCAGGCGGTACTCGAAGCAACCTCGGCGGACAGGGTATGCACGAGAATTACTCCCCTTATAACGGACAAGACAGACAAGAAATAGTGGGCATGCTTCTGGGGCATACCGACCCAGTAGCCACACAAAGGACGAGTTACAGATACTGCCTTAACGTGCCTGAGGAGATGATCTTTAAGTGGTGCGCCCGGAGAGATTCGAACTCCCGACCTACTGGTTCGAAGTCAAGCAGTCATAACTTATCAATAACTTGCAAGAGCTGTCACGGACGCTCGGCAGGTAGCAATTTCAAGGGCTTGTGCAGTGCGGCTAGCACTGATGAGAAAGGCTGAGTGGCAGTGCGTGGGCATACTTTTGGGCATACCGAGAGAAGGTGTCATAGGCAGAAGCGAAACGCCCTGGAAACTGTCTTGACGACGGTCCGGCTGGCAGCGAGCTGCAGCTGATCGAAGAACGTCCACCAACGCTGCTGCCGCAGTAACGTGCGCGACAGTCGGAAGCACATCGACATCGTGTAGTGGTAACTGGACCCGTCGCACTGGCGGTTTCGGCTGGGTTAATACCGCGAGCGTTGCCGCCAACCCTCGTGCAGGGCAACTAGTCGCACGTTTCACCTTTTAGGAGGAACATCAATTTGTATCGGAAGTTCACCATTGTCGATTTGATAATGGCGCCCAATCCGGGCCGCGTGTTGCCTGATCCTAAGAGCGCGCTCGTGACTGTCCAAATGCCGATGCGAGCTGCGCAAGACTCGCGACGCAACGCGCTCGCATTGCGGGTTACTGGATGGTCGCGTCTACCGAGTCAAACCTTCGTTTAGCACTCGCCTTGCCACCTAAGCTCGCGATCTCGCGCATCCATTAGACATTATCGTAATCTGCATCGGACATACTGCACCGCAACTCGATTATAAGGTCGATCTGCGAAATGCACCGCACAGAAGTTCAACTACGGTTGAAGGACCATTAGAGGCCGCAGTTCATGCGAAATTGAGCTGAGCGGGAGTGACATTCCGCCCAGGTCGAAATGAGACGCAGCGTACCCGCCATTGCTGCGTGCAAGCGCGGCATGTGGGATGCAGCAGCGGATGTGCGTGTCGTTATCCAACTCTCAAATATCCGAGATGCGACTTCTCGGTAGAGTAAATCCCGAACTTCTCATAATGCAACTACGGAACCAATTTCCGAATACGCGTCATTCGCCCTGAGTTGCACTACTTCCTATCCAGACCGAGAGATCGCCAGATGAATTAGGACGAAGACGCAGAGTTCTCGATGTCCCTCTCATGTAATGACCATATGTGCGAGCTCACGTCAGGAGTTAATGGCAAACGGGCTCCAAACTAACCAGATTAAAGCCGGGATTGTGGTTTATTGATAGACTTTGGCCGCGCAAATTAGAGCGGATCGCGCTCGGCCCGCGTGGACGCGGCTCCGAATAGACACGCGACACATGGAGTCAGAGTCTACAAGAAGCGATAAAGGGCTTGGCCCACCTGCCGTCCAACATGCGTTGCACCAGCCGGTCTGCGGCGAATCGCGGCTCTCAATTTCTGACCCTGTCCACGTAGTGCGGGTTTCACCCCGACCGCTAGTAGGGGTAGCCCTTTAGTCGCGGCGTCCGCGGCTTCCACTCCGGGAGCTTCGCGTATTTGTCGCCCAGCGGCATCTTCACTGCCGCGAGATTCTGCTGGTCGAGAACCTGGTCTTCGGGGATCACGCCGTTGATGAACAGCAGATACGCCGTCAGCCCGTAGACCTCGTCCGGTGTCAGCGTTCCTTCGCGATTGAGCGGCATCCCGCGATTGATGTAGTCCCAGACCGTGGTGGCGAACGGCGCGCGAAGCGGCAGGATGCGCCCCCGCGCCCAGACGTCGGGATTCGTGGGATCCTTGCTTTTCAGAATCGGCGCGGCGCCGCCGGTGCCATTGGCGCCGTGGCATCCCACGCATCCCTTCGAACGATACGTAAGCGCGCCTTCCTTGGCGCTCCCTTTTCCCGGCGGAAGCTCCTCGCCAGTTGGACCGATCGAGATGTCGCGCGCGCGGATCTCTTCGGCAGGTGGCGTGCGTCCAATGCCGTACGTGGGCCCCTGCGCCAACACCGGGAAGCTCATCAGCAGCAACGAGAACGCGACCGGCAGGACTCTACGCGAAGCCATTGGTCACGCTCCCATCCTTCGCGATCTTCCATGGCTGCACCGAGTTGTCGAGCCCCGGCACGCTGAACGTCTGATCGAAGGTCTTGTTCCAGTACTTGGCGATCTGCTCGCGCGTCGGCTGCGCCTGGCCGATCTCGTCGACGCAGCGCGACATAATCTCGGTCTCGTTGCCGTCCCACTGCCACCCGTAAGTGAATAGACAATGGGCCATCCGCTGCGGTGTTCCCTGGAACTGCGCCTTATTCCATTTCTTGCCGCCGTCCGTGGAGACCTCTACCTGCTTGATGGCGCCGCCGCCGGACCAGGCCAGGCCACGGATTTCGTAGAAGCCCTTGTCTGGCAGCCGCTGTGCACCCGACGGGTACGTGATGACGGACTTCGGACCGATCTGGTAGCTGAGCGCCGCCTCTTTCTCATCCTGATCGAGATGGCCAAAGTCGTTGTAGTTCATGTAATAGCGGTCCACCAGCTTTATGCGCTGCACCCACTTGGTGTGGAGGATCCCTTCGAAGCCCGGCACCATCAGGCGCATGGGGAATCCGTTCTGCGGCCGCACCGCCTCGCCGTTCATGCCATAGGCGACGAAGCAATCGTCCATTGCCTTGGCGACCGGCATACTCGACGCGCCCTTCACTTCTTCCGATCCCTCGGCGACGAACCACTTGGCGCTGCCTTTCAAGCCGCACTCCTTGAGCAGCGTGGACAGCAGTACGCCCGTCCATTCCGCATTACTCGTCATGCCGTGCGTTTCCTGCACCGTCTTGGCGCGCTGTGACGCTCTGTTGCCGGCGCACTCGATGAAATGCAGGCGCGTCACGGAGGGGAGGCGCTTCAGGTCGTCCACGGTGAAGGTCAGCGGACGATCCACCAAGCCATGGATCATCAGCGTGTGCTTCGCGGGATCGATATCCGGCAGGAACGAGCCACGCGTCGTCGCGTAGTAGTGGAGGGAGGACGGCGTGATGATCCCGACCTGATCCTGCAACGGGCTCGCGACATGGAACGTGAGACCGAAGTTGTCGGGCGTGGCCCTGCCTCCGTGCGGGATGCGGAGCGAGGTGGTGTATTTCGATCTCGCGCCGTAGCCAATCTCACCCTCCCTCTCGCCTTTGATCATCGGAGGCTGGGGCGGAGCCTGCTGCCCGAGGGCGGGCGCTGCAGCACTCAAGGCGAGGCCGCCCGCTAAGGCGGCTCCGTTTCTCAGGAACTCTCTTCGAGCAGCTCGTTTCTCGCGCATTGGTGCTCTCCTGGCGGATTGATTCCGCGGAAACGTTCGAGGCCGCCCCGTAGTATACACCCACATCCGCTCCGCGACGCGGATGGTCGGGTCCCGCGGTCCTTGGTCAGTCGCGGCTCAGCTCCACCAGTCGCGGCGGCGTGCCTTCAGGCGTACCGACTGCGGTTCCTGGGAGCACACAGTAGTCTATGTGGCTGACCCGTCGTATTCGTCCGACCGGTGGGAACCGCATTCAAGGAGCCTCACAATGACACGTGTATTCGCCATTACACCCGCATTAATCTGTGTCTGTGGCGCCTCGCTCGCCTCGGCCCAAGCCCCTACCAACCCCATGACGCCCAACCCTCCGTTGCACCCGTCGTGCAACGGCTAGCTTCGCCCAGCCTCCGCCCGCACTGCAGCGAATCGGGTTTGTGGTTCGCGCCACTCTGGAACAATCTCCACGTGGCCGCACCATGCGTGGATATGGCCACTTGGATTCTGAGCGGATGGTCGGCCATCCGTCAGGAGGGCCCCGCCTGTGGCTCGATTCCGATCCGGTCATTGACGGCAGCATTGATTCGCTGCTTACAGCCGAGATAGCGCTCGGTGGTTTGGATTGACACGTGACTGAGCAAGAACTGAATCTGATCCAGTTCGCCGCCCGCCGCGTGGCACAGACGTGCACAGCTTCGCCGAAGGTCGTGCGGGGCCAAAGTCGTGATGCCCGCAGTCGTCGCATATTCGCGCACAACATGCCAAACTACCTTCTCGGTCATGCCTGTACCCCAAACCGTGCCCGCCTTTGTCACCGGTCGGAAGACTCTTCCCGTATTGATCGAGGCCGCCTGCGTCCGCTGATCCAGGAGTTCCTTCACCCAGTCGGGGACCGGCACGGTCCGGGTGTGGCCACCCTTGCCCCGGAGGTCTACTATTGCCCAATGACCTTCCCGCTGCTGAATGTGTCGCATTTCAAGGGTGGCCGCTTCTTGGCGTCGTAGCCCACACGCGAGAAGCAAGGCCAATAGCGCACGGTCCCGTTTGCCCTTGAGTCTCGCAATGGAAGGGGTTTGCCAAAGAGCCAAAGCTTGTTCGCCGGTCAGCCAGTTCCCGAGCCGTACTCCAAGTTTCTTGACCCCTTTCACGCGACGAATCCCGGCTGCGAGATCTGGACTGAGAAGGCCGCAGTCTGCGGCTTCATACGCCAACCGACGCACTACCCCCAGGCGTAAGTTGATTGTGCCGGGTGCCAACTTGCGGGATTCCAAGTGCATTCGATAGCGTAGGACGACGGTGCGACTGAACGAGAGCCTCGGCTCGGAACAGTACCACTCGATGAACTCATCCATGGCGTGGCGGTACCCGCGTTGGGCATCCGGTGAACTGAGACTGTTGAGGACTGCGGACTTCGCCTGATCCAGGTCCGCCAGTTTGAGGACGGTTTTCGGGACACTCTGCCGCTTCGTCGTTTTCCGTTTTCGAGCCATCTGTGGACGGCCTCCTCGCCGTCACGCGATGGATCGGACAAGGGACGGATGACGCGCATTCCGACCAAAGCACCTAGCACTATAGGGGATCCATCGCTTGAAACCGAGGGTCGAGCCCGGGCTGACTTTGCTGCCGGATACCGCAGCCCGACCTCTATCGCCCGACTTCAACTTCTAGGCTTTCCACTGTCGTCCGCCACCTAGCCAGAGTCGCGCGTCAACATTACGCTGTCAGAAGGATCAATTCCGTGACGACTACTTCCCATCGTGTGGCGTCTTTCGATCGGCTGCACCACAAGCGTTCTGTCTCATTAACCCACCAAAACCCACCAACGCTTGCATCGTCACAAGCGCCTTGGCGAGTCACTCCTGTCGGAGCGCGATTATCGGGTCAATCCTAGTAGCCCGCAACGCTGGGATCAGGCTTGCGAGTATGGCAACCACAGATAGGAACGCCGCTGCTCCCAAAATGCTTACAGGGTCCGCCGGACTGACGCGGTACAGTAGAGGCGCAATAAGTGGGGTCGCCGCCAGGGTAAAGACGAGTCCGGTGAAGACCCCCAAGAAGGCCAGCAACAAGCCTCCTCTCAGGACCATCCGGAGCACGCCTTCGCGGTTGGCCCCCAGCGCCATGCGAAGACCGATTTCCCGGGTCCGTTGGCTCACGGCGTGAGCCATCACTCCGTAAAGGCCCACAGCTGCGAGCAAGATGGAGATAACACCGAGCACACCGAGGAAGACCGAGGCGAGCCGCGGCCCGAACCAGGCAGCCGAAATGTAATCGGACAGCGGCATGGCCGTCAGGCCCGCCGAGTTCGGATCGATGGCTGACATTTCGTGGCGGAGTACGGAGACCACACTTTTGGCATCGCGGTCGGCCCGGGCATAGACGGCAACACCGCTTTCGCCGCTTCCAAAGTTTCCTTGGTCGAAGGACATATAAAAGTATGGTTCAGGTGCTTCCGACAGGCTGGAGTACTTACTGTCCTGTGCCATTCCGACGATCGTGAAGGGTTTTCCGTAAACGGATACTCGGCGCCCCAGCGGATCACGTCCGTCGAAAAAGCGCCGCCCGAACGATTCGTTGACGATCATCACGGGAGGCGCGTCTGGGTTATCCTCCGGCCTGAAATCGCGACCTGCGAGAAGCGGTATCCGCAGCACATCGAAGTAGCCTGGTGACACCGAGGCGTGATGAACAGCCAGGTTCTCGCCGGGCCTCGACGCGTAGCCTTGGACCAAAATGTCGTTCCATTTCCCCAGCCCAAATCCGAGCGGAATCGAGTCCGAATAAGCGGCGCCCGTGACACCAGGCGCGGTGAGCAGGCGCTGCCGGAGCTGCCGGGAGAACTGCCGCTCCTCTATCGCTGTATAGTTGTTCGTCGACAAGAAAAGACGTGCCACCGTCACGTTGCGGTGATCGAATCCGGCCGGAGTGTTCTCCAACCCGGAGAGGCTCCGGAGAAACAATCCAAGCGTCACGAGCGCCGTGAATGTCAGGCCCACTTCAGCCGACACAACCAGCCCGGAGATGCGTCGCGACTGCCCGCTCTGCGTATCGCTTCTGCCTCCTTGCTTCAGTGCATCCACTACGCTGCGGCGCACAGATTGAAACGCGGGAGGCAGACCGGAGAGCAGGGCGGACCCAAGGCAGACCAAGGCGGCAAAAAGGAACACGCGAACGCTCGAGTGCGAGTTAAAGTACACCGGTATTCCCGTAGGCGGCACCAAGGACACGGGGAGGCCCTGAAACCACAACGCGAGAGGCAAACCGGCGAGCGTCGCCAAACCGGCCAGCAGCAGGCTTTCGGCAAACAACTGCCGGATCATCCGTCCCGGACCCGCACCCATGGCGGCACGGATGCCGAACTCCCTCCGTCGAGATATGGAACGAGCCAGCAGCAGATTGGTAACATTGGCGCACGCAATCAATAGCACGAGTACGCCAGCCGCTCCGAGGATTACCAGCGGCGATGCCAAAATGCTTGACGCTCCGTCCTGCGCCTTCCAGATCGGTACAATCCGTGCGCCGACTCCCTGATTGGTCTTGGGAAAGTCGCGTGCCAGGCGCGTGGCAACGGTCGCCGCTTCGGCGCTTGCTTCGGAGATACTGACCCCGGGTTTGAGCCTGACGATGGCCTGGAAGTTCCGCGCACCGCGATTGCCTTCCCCAGTCAGTGGCGCCGGTATCCAGCCGTCCAGCGCGATTCCCGGAAAATCGCCGTGAAATTCTGGAGGCGCCACGCCGACGATAGTGACCTGGAGCCGGTTGATGTGAACGGTGCGTCCGAGAACGGATGGGTCGCCTCGAAAATACTCCCGCCACAGCCGGGAACTGATGACCGTCGTGAACACTTTCCCCTGGTCGCCGTATTCATCGCGAGTGAACGTCCGGCCTAGGGATGGCTTGACGCCCAGGACATCGAAGTAGTTTCCGGAGACGGCTTCGAACCACGCGGAATAGGCGTTCTCTCCGTCGCCGACCGAGACGGGAACACGTTGGTGCAGCAGCATTCCCGAAATGCTTGCGAGGCTGTCCTGAAAGTCCCGGGAGTCGGCATAGGAAACGTGAGGATCCTGGATGCCGCTGGCACGGACGGATTCAAAGACGGCTAGCTGTCCGTCGTCCGTGGTACCGCGAAACGGGTGCAGGACCATCCCATCGATCCAGCCAAACACGGTCGTGGTCGCTACAATACCAAGCGCCAAAGTCAAGACCGCGACGGCTGCCCATATTGGAGTCCGGCGGAGGACACCCGTCGCGTACCGGAAGTCCGCCCACAATTCATCCATAAAGCGCAAACCCACGGCTTCCCGATATTCGTCGTGAAGCGCAGTAATTGAGCCGAGCTCTGCTTTCGCCTGACGCTTCGCTTCACCCGGGGGAGTTCCGGCCTTAATTAGATCTTCCGTTCGGTGGTCTAGATGAAACCTAAGCTCATCATCCATCTCGACTTCCAATTGATTCCTGTGGAGAGTTGAGCGCCAGAGCGATCGGATTCGCGCGAGCAACCTCACAACTCCTCCAGTGTCGCGTTGATGATTCCTGCCATCATCTCCGCCGTTCGATTCCACTTGGAAACTTCTTCCTTGAGTTGTTTTCGTCCGGAAGTTGTCAGGCTGTAAAACTTGGCCCGCCTTTTGTTTTCAGATTCTCCCCACTCACTCGTGATTAGGCCGGTGTGCTCGAGACGATAGAGCGCCGGATAGAGGGAACCTTGGAGTATCTCGAGCTGTTGTCCCGAGATCTGCTGAATTCGTAGCAAGACACCGTATCCGTGAAGTGGGCCAAGTGAGACCGCCTTCAGAATTAGCAGACCGAGCGTTCCTTGTACGAGGTCAAGCTGCTTAGACATGGCGTTTGGCTTGGGTTTCTCTCGACCACTAGTCTCCTAGATGATCTAGGATAATGCTAAACGCGCTCCCCTAGATTGTCAAGGAGTCCCGCGCCAATGCTCGCGACGAAGGGAAGCAAGAATCACTTGCATGCGGCTAATCTTTGGAATCGCCAGCCCAGGAATGAGTTCCGTGCTGGCAGCCTTTCGACAGATTGCTGCAAGAACTCAGCCATTTGCCGAGCCCTGGCTGCCATCTCTCAATTCGCAGTGGGCTCTTGAACATTGTCTGCTACAAGCCTGCGAGGCGGATCCGAGGTGCTGTGGCTTTCAGCCAAAGATGCTGATGTACGACCTCAAACAAGCCTAGCGTTGCCAAATCGGAAGCGCCCCTTGGCAATTGTTCGCGGACGCCCGCACAAAACCAAGCTCCGAGCGGATCGTCGGCAACTCGGAAGCTGGTCACAAATGGTGTGGCGGGAAGTTCCAGTTAGAACGTCATCTCGGCAAGTTGACGAGAAACGCGCAAACCGCAAGTGTGCTCGCCATCCTGCGAATTGAAGCCTGGTAGATGGAACGTTGCTCGGCACTCCACGTGCCCTTACGCGCGCAGTCGGTTTGCAAAAATCGGGCCCCGCGTGTGAGGAGATGAGACTCGATAGCAACAAGGATCGAGAAAGACAAACAGCAGTGCCCGTCGCGCTCGCCGAAGCTGAAGACTGCGACCGTAGCGGTCATGAGTCTAGGCCCAACATTGGAGGGCATGAAAAAGACGAAGAAAACCCATTTGGCGATCATTCGGGCGGGGAACGCTCGCCCGGACTCCTGCTGGGCGATATACTTACGCATGTCGCCATGGCCCGGTCTGAGCATGACCACAACCAGATCGAATTACGATTTCCCGTGCCTGTGTGCGCGGAGCGACCTCACAGAATCGAGCTTGCTAGCGGCGCCTGCTGGAAGGCACCAAAGGAGCATCAATCATGCTGACTAACAGCAGTCGTAGAGTTTCCGTTATGGTCTTAGTCCTGCTGTCTGGACTTACGTTGGGCGTGGCATCCGCTCAGACGATGGCCAAGGCGCAGGTTGGGAATTTAATCGTAAAAGTCGAAAACGGCGTCGACGAATTTCGCGATTACTTGAAGCGTCGCGGAGATGATGCGAGCAATGCCGCGGATAGAACCCAGGCGCGGCGTGGGAAACAAGCAACGGAGGCTCAGAAGTCCACGGCCCGCGCAAAGAAAGACGACTTGGACGAAGCGCTGAGTGATCTCAATGGCTCCACGAACCGATTGCGCCGCAAGTTCGACGCCACCGACAAGTGGATGGAGACTAAGAGCCAGGTGCAGCAAGTGGTTGATGACGGGCGCAAAATCAACCAGGCGATGACACGAGGTAACTACGGCACCGACGCGGCCAGGCTGTGGGGAGTGTTACGGGGTGGAATCAACGACCTGGCTCGAGCGTACGGTGTTACCCCGCTCGGAATCTGAGCGTGCAGTTTACGGATTCACTTTATATCGCAGCAAGACTCAAATTTGCTTTCATCTGCGATTCTCTTAACTGACCACAACGCTCTCGCCCAAAAGGAGTGCGTTTTGCAACTCCACACATGCTTCAATCCGGTCGTTCTCCGCAGTTAGCACTCCAATGGTCGGGCAAAATTGCGACACCTTAGCCCCCTGCGTACTTAAAACGACAGCCACATGGACAGTGCGCAGTAAGGGTCTGGTACCAAAACCGGCCAGTTAGTCCGTGCCGCACAGTGCGCTGGGTTATCGTGGCCTGCGAGTTGGACGGTGGCATGAGTCATTCTCATTTGAGAAGGTGCTGATGTGAACTCGTCGGATTCACGCGGGTTTATCGCACTCGATTATGCCCAAGTAATAAATTGAACCGTTTTCTAGAGAGACGAATCTAGCTTTGGGATCATATTTCGATGCTCAAATTTTTAAATATCTTTACTGGCAAGCACAAGAACAAACTAATTCGTGGCGGTCGTTCTTACACTTGTCGCTGCGGAGCTCCGATCTTCTTTCAGAACAGTCATTGCCTGAAATGCAACTCGGAACTTGGGTATGAGCCGGGTTCGGACGACGTCTTTGTCATTGAGCAAATTGGCAGCGGCAGGGAATGGCGAGTAGTAAGCGAGGAACGCGATGCGAATGTCGTCTATTGGCGCTGTGCCAACTTCGACACGCCAGCCGCTTGCAATTGGCTCCTATCCGACACCGCCAATGTCGCCGTGCATGAAAGTCTGTGCATTGCCTGTCGCCTCAACCGTACGATCCCCGATCTCTCTGTTCCGGAGAACGGCGAGTTGTGGGGCAAGATTGAATTCGCAAAGCGGCGTCTTGTTTCATCTCTGCTCGCGTGGGAAATGCCTGTTGTATCTAAGAAAGAAGATCCTGAGCGCGGCCTCGCATTCGACTTCCTCCGCTCTCCCAAAGAAGGGCCCGCAGTGATGACCGGCCATGCCAATGGCCTCATCACCCTCAACATAGAAGAAGCACGCTCATCGACGAGAGAGAAGATTCGCGAGCAAATGGGCGAGCCGTATCGAACGATTCTTGGCCACTTGCGGCACGAAGTCGGTCACTATTATTGGGACCGGCTCATCGCCAACTCGGAATGGATCGATGATTTCCGAAAGCTATTCGGAGATGAGCAACAAGATTATTCAGAAGCGCTGAAGAAAAACTACGAGCAAGGACCGCCGTCTGACTGGCCGACTCGCTTCATCAGCTCCTACGCTAGTTGTCATCCCTGGGAAGACTGGGCCGAAACCTGGGCTCATATGCTCCATATTTCCGACACGCTGACGACGGCGATAAGTTTCGGTTTAGATCCACGCAATCTGGATCTGGAGCTCAAGCCTTACTCAAGCGACGTTTTGTTTCGGCCTAAAGGACCTGATGCCGAACGGTTTCTAATGTTCATGAACGGGTGGACCGCGCTTACCGCGGTCATGAATGAGATGTCGCGCAGCATGGGCGAACGAGATTTTTATCCTTTCGCCGTGCCGGGTCCGGTCGTCACGAAGCTCGGTTTCATGTATACCGTCGTCCGTACAGAGCGTGATCGGCTTACTGAGAAACGCGAAGAAGCCGGAGCCGAGCCTGCGCTACGATGAGGCGCTACTTCCTGAAGCTCCCATTCGTGATCTAAAACGTCAAGACATATTTCTTTTATCTCGACAGCGCACCAACGCATTCGCATATGAAGTATCTGTACAAATATCCTCAAGCTGCCTACCCATATAACGACCGCCGGAGTCACATCGAATTCGCGGACTGGAGACTATTCTAATGGCAACTGTTTATCTGAAGGACTACTACGTCCCGGCCTTCCTTATCCCTAACGTTGAAATGGATATCGAGCTGGCGGAGGACGATACAAGAGTCAGGGCGACGCTTGCTATCGAACGCAACAACGCGGCTGCCAAACCGAGCGCCCCGCTGCAACTCGATATCGATGAGCTGACCGTCGAATCGGTAACCATCGATGGGATTGCGCTTGCCCCTGGGGCGTACATCGTCGATGGACGCCATCTGACCATTGAGAAGGTGCCGGACACTTTCCAGTTAATCACGGTCTGCCGAATACAGCCCCGTCAAAACAGCAAGCTGATGGGGATATATACGTCCGCCGCGGGATTCTTCAGTCTCTGCGAGGCGGAGGGATTCCGCCGTATCACACCCTTCCCAGACCGTCCGGACGTCATGGCGCGTTATACAGTGACATTGCATGCCGACCGTGAGCGTTATCCCATATTGCTGGCGAACGGCAACCTCATCGCCTCGGGAGAAGAGACGAGAGGACGCCATTGGGCCACTTGGCAAGACCCATTTCCCAAGCCGTGTTATCTGTTTGCGGTGGTGGCCGCCCGCCTGGACCGGCGGGCCGATCATTTTGTCACCCGATCAGGCAGAAAAGTCGCGCTGCAGTTTTTCGTCGAACCGGGCAAGCTGGACCAGGGGGTCTTTGCCCTGGAAGCCCTGAAGAAGGCGATGAAATGGGATGAGGAAACCTACGGGCTGGAGGTGGACCTGGATGAGTACAACGTCGTGGCCGTTGGGGACTTCAACGCGGGCGCAATGGAGAACAAAGGGCTCAACATTTTCAACACCAAGCTGGTGCTCGCCCGTCAAGATATCTCTACCGACTTCGACTTCAGCTTCATCGACCGGACCGTAGCCCACGAGTATTTCCACAATTGGACGGGAAATCGCGTCACCTGCCGCGACTGGTTTCAGCTGTCGCTCAAGGAAGGGCTGACTGTTTTCCGCGAAGAACAATACGCTGGCGATATGTATTCCAGATCCGTAGCGCGTATTCAAAAGGTCCGGCAGTTGCGTTCGTCCCAGTTTCTGGAAGACGCCGGGCCCATGGCGCACCCAGTGCGGCCGTCGTCCTACGAGCAGATCAGCAATTTCTACACCAGCACCGTGTATGGAAAGGGCGCCGAAGTAGTGCGTATGATGCACACTTTTGTCGGTCCGGATAATTTTCGCAAGGGCATCGATTTGTATTTCCAGCGTCACGATGGGCAGGCCGTCACGACCGACGATCTTGTGCAGGCAATACAGGATGTCAGCGCGTTGGATCTGACTCAGTTCAAGCGCTGGTACGACCAGTCGGGCACGCCACGTCTGGACGTCTCAGACCGCTACGATCCGGCCACTAAAGTTTATGAAATGACGGTGGCGCAAAGCTGTCCGCCTTCCGCTGGACAACCTGACAAGCTGCCGTTTCATCTGCCCTTTACGATCGGTTTGCTGGACGGCAATGGTAAAGACATCCCACTGCAGCTCGATGGTGAAACAGCAAGTCAGGGAACCAGTCGGGTTCTATCCGTTAGGAAACGGGTCGAAGTGTTCCGTTTTTTGAATGTGCCGGCGCCGCCCGTACCATCCTTGGGACGGAATTTCTCCGCTCCGGTAATCATCAACTACAACTATGACGACGCTGCTTTGCAGCACCTGCTGAGCTTTGACAGCGATCCCCTCAACCGTTGGGACGCCGGTCAGCGTCTGGCGCTGTTACTTCTTTTGAAGGGGATTTCGGACCTTCAGGGCGGGCAGAAGGTGCGCTTCCCCGACTATCTTGCACAAGCGTTTGGGCGCGTTCTGGCCGACTGGCCGAAGGATCCTGCTTTTGCGGCTGAAGCCCTGATATTGCCACCCGAAGTCTATATTTCTGAACAGCTCGATTTGATCGACCCGGAGGCCGTGCAGCACGTGCGTCTTGCGATGCGCCGCTTCCTCGCGGAACAGCTAGGAACCGCCCTGCGGAAAACCTACGACGCGTGCACCGTCCCTGGGAGCTATAGTCCCGATGCTGCATCGGCCGGCCGCAGGACCTTGAGAAACCTCTGCCTCGCTTATCTGATGGAATTGGAAACTGCCGAAGTCCGCAGTCTTTGCGTCCAGCAGTTGCACCAGGCAAACAATATGTCGGATGCCCTGACGGCCATTACGGCGCTTGCCAATTGCGATTGCCCCGAACGGCTGCCCGCATTGGATCAGTTCTATGCGAAATGGAAGGACGAGCCTCTCGTGGTGGACAAGTGGTTTGGTGTTGAGGCCGCGTCTCGTCTCCCCGGAACCGCGGCGAGAGTGAAAGCACTTACATCTCACCCGGCCTTTACTCTCAGGAATCCCAATAAAGTGTATGCACTGCTGGGCACCTTTGGCGGGAACCAGGCTGTTTTCCATGCGGCCGACGGCTCCGGCTACGCTCTCATGTGCGAGCAGATCCTGGAGTTGGATCCGATCAATCCCCAAGTTGCGGCCCGCATGGCGCGCAACTTCGAGCGTTGGAAGCGGTTCGAGCCGAACCGGCAGAAACTGATGACGGCGCAGCTGGCCCGCATTGCGGCGGTCGAACGATTGTCGAGAGAGACTGCCGAAGTAGTCACGAAGGCCCTCGCCTGATCGAGTCATCCGCCGGTGGGCAAACGGCGCTGACGTCTGTTGACTCACAGTGAATGCACGAGCCATGAAGTTGTTCCGAGTTCAGGACACTAAGGAACCCGGAACGACGTTTATGCGGTTGCGGATGCCGGTCGCTGTTGGTCCCCCGAACAAGTTCAGAGCCCTACCTAAGGAGTTTGAGGAGGCTCCGCTAGAACCTTCTACTCCCGGTCCGGCAACTCAAATACGTAGATCGCGTTGCCCGTGGCCGGATGATGTATGTCTGGAAGAATGGTCGCGGGCACCACGCGCGGGCTTCCACCGCCGACGCCCGTAGATACCGCGACGTATTGCTTGCCGCCCGCTGTGAAGGTAGTTGGGAAACCCTGCACCGACGTCCCCAGCCGCATCTCCCAGAGAATTTTCCCTGTTTTCACATCGATGGCCCGGAATACGCGGTCCAGGTCTCCCACAAAAGCGATTCCGCCGGCCGTTGAGAGCACCGAAGTGAGGAAACTTGGCCGTTGCTTATCTTCCACATCTCTTTCATCGTGTGGACGTCGTAAGCCGCGAGTTTGCCCACATTGCCGTTGGTGCCCGGCATCTCAAAAAAGCGGCGATTCGCTGATGTACCGCCCGCTCCCTCTTTGAAATCCGTAACTTTCCCCTGCATTTCCATGCAGCTTTGGCTCAGAGGAATGATCAGCTGATTGGTCGGTGGATGGTAGCTCATTGCCTGCCAGTTGTGGCCGCCCTGAGTCGAAGGGCAACCTTGCACCCAATCCTTCGTGTTTTGCTCCACGATCTCGTTGCGATAGTGGACCTCACCAGTCTTGTCGTCGATCTTGTCGAATACATTTTGGAAAACCGTCTCATGATGGGCCAGGAATTTGCCCGTCACTCGGTCGAGCTTCCACAAAATGCCCGCCTTGCCGATGGTGAACACAAGCTTCTGGTCCTGATCGTCCACCAGCACGCGCTCATAGACTTCATCGAGGTCGAGCGATTCGCCCGCCACGTGCTGGTAATACCATCGGAGCTTACCGTCGTCGGGCTGGATCGCTAGTGTTGACGTCGTATAGAGCGCGGGCGCCGTTGTGTTACGGATGGCGCGCATCCACGGCTTGGCCTGTGCGACGCCCCAGTACATCAAGTTCAGGTCGGGATCGTAGCTACCGGTTATCCAGGTGTCGCCGCCCGCGCGCAGCAGGTTTGGCAGCGAACCCCAGGTCTCGCCTCCGGGCTGGCCCTCTCGCGCGACTGTATCGAATTTCCAAAGCTGCCGTCCGGTATCTGCATCGTAGGCGCTGATGAAGCAGCCTTCTTCCTTGTAACGGTCGCAGCCGCCTAGGCCCTCGATGATCTTGCCGTCGATCGCCAGCGGACCGCTGCTGTTCTGGTAGCCCTTGGCCGGATCTCCGATGGTATAGCTCCACACGATCCTGCCGGTGCGGGCATCAAGCGCTACCAAACGCGCGTCGGTGGTTGCGACGTACACTTTGTCGCGATAGATCGTCAGGTTACGGCTGGCGACGCCGTCCTTGGCTTCGCCGATGGCCAGACGATTCTCCCAGATCAGTTCGCCCGTGCGCACGTCCAATGCCTGAACCATATTGCCGGTGTGCTGCACGAACATGACACCGTCGTGGACTATGGGGGTCGGCTCACTCCAGCCCCCTTCATTCAGACCCCAAACCCATTTGAGTTTGAGACTTTTCACATTTCCGGTATTGATCTGCGTCAGGGGGCTGAAGTTCCACGCCTGATAATTGCGTCGGATCATGGGCCAATCGCCCGGATCGGGATTTCGCAACATAGCGTCGGTCACAGGACGGTAATCTTTCACCAAGCCAGCAACGGTGACGCCACGCGGACCTTGCTGAACCGTAGGCGTGGCGGTATTCGTAGAAGCCACTGCGACCTGCGCATCTCCGGTGGCCGTGCTGATCTGCGTCGCCAACGAAGCGCCTGACCTCGCGCCGTTGGATTGCAAGATGAACGCAGCGATGTTGCCGTATTCAACTTCACTCAAACTCCCGATCCTGCCGGGCGGCATCGCGGCCTGCATATACGCCGCGAGTTCACGACCGGTCTTTGCCCCCCAATTGCGTGTGAAATTCGTACCCGCTAATTGCGGCGCTTCGCCACGCCCGGCAAGATCGGCCTGATGACAACCGGCGCAGTTTGTTTGATACGCGGCGCGCCCGGCGACAACCTGCTCAGCCGTAAAGCCTTGCTGTCCCAGGAGGAGAACACCGATCGCTGCGCTAGCGGTCAAACCTAGTGATAATTTCGCAGTCATTGTTCACCGCTCTCTGTACTACTTCAATAGCCACCCCCAAAGATTACCTTCTGGGGCCTTCTCGCTGTTGATCTGCACGTACAATCGACCCTTTCGCAGCGCCTCCAGTTGTTCCATTGTCAGATTGAACGAACCGGATAGGGTGCCATTCATCGCTTTCGTAACCGTGAGCGCTAGTATTTCCGGTCCACGCACTCCGGTCGCCGTGCCCTGTTGGATGTGGGCCGCCGTGGCGTCGCCCTTCAAACCGTCGAAGGTTCCATTCAGCGTGAGCTTGGTTCCGACAAGTGTTGCAGTCCCCATACCCGAGCCTGCTATGTTTTCGCGCATCGCAATGTCCGCAGCCACCGGAGTGAGCCGAATCTTGTAAAGCTCTTGTTGGGCAAGCGCGCCCGTCGCACCAAGAGTGACGGCAAATAGCACTGCTTGCGCTTCACGCATTGAACACCTCCTTTGGCCCACTTACAACGCGAACCGGTTGATCCGGGTAAGGAATACGCCACACTATACCGCGAGTCACTCCGCTCAAAGAAGGAAGGCTCTCCCTGCGGTGATTGTCCCGTACTTCGTCTGGCTTGGCGCGGGGATGCGCCGAGGCAGGATTGCGGCATCGCGAGAGAGCGACCCGCGCGCTCGCGACAATTATTCAGCTCCTATCGATCCTTAGCTTTTGCTTCCGCGACCGCGGCTGAAAATCCTCCGGCCCGGGATTGTCCTTTGTGGATGTCAAACATGGTTGGCGCGTAGACCAACATGTCGTGTAAAACAATTCAAAGCGCAGGCTAGACATAATCCCCAAGCTCTTGTGCGATCACTTCGGCCGAAAAACATTCAAATCGAGCTAGATCTTCGCGGTTCTTGCGAGTGCTTTCCACACGACTCTCTTACTGACCGAAGCCCTTTTGCTGGCGTCGGCTTTTTGGGGGCTCTTCTTCACCACAATTGCAGCTCAACGGCTTCCGACGCCGTCGACACTGAAGCAATGGCGTCCGGCAGAACGGGCATCTCTTCGACCACAAGGGAACTGAGCCAGATCGAACCCGCAGTAAATCCTCTTTTGTAGAACCTTCTCGGCGAGATCAGTTGGGTTTGTTCGCGAAAACGTCTTGCGACGCCGTGAGCATTTCAACATCGAACTGCTCTCCGCGCAACGTCAGGCGTGCACGATAGTTTCCTGTCGGCAAACCGGAAGGGGGAACCTGGTACTCGCTTAGCGGAATTAGCAGCAAATCCGGGGGGTGGTGAAACTCGATTATCACCTCGCCTTTATCATCCGAATGTGCATCGCCTCGCATTCGTTGAGCCAATTCGGCGCAGCGCGACTCGTAAGCGAAAACGTCCTCCAAATACTCAATAATGAGTTCACCGGATGCGATCTTACGGCGCACCATGCCCGAGAAAGCTTCCTCTTCTCCGGTGAATTGGTAATTAGTAGGCGGGGCATCCTCCCATAGTTCGTCCAATAAGTCACGCAGCACAGGCTTTAGAAGCACACACGTCATCGGAAACAGTTCGGCTACCGACTCGAAGCGGTTTCCGCGCGCAATTGTGCAGTTCAGCGACATGCCCGGCTGGCGGATCGCGTGGAGGACCCGTTGGCGTTCTCGCTCCGTCAGATCATATTTTTCGAGTACCTGCATATCTCCCTGCAGCAACTTTCGGATGCGGCGAGGAGAAAGGGTTAACTCAACAATTGCTTGCTGGAAGGCTTGCAGCGACATAAGAGACAGGATCCGAATCGGGAGAGGTCTTATGGACGATGGCCCGAGCGCGGTCAACTTGCTCAAGAATACCGTTATCGCCCAAAAGGCGAAATGAGGATTCGTGAAATTCGAAGGTAATTCCACGCAATCGCTGTGCAATTGGGACGACATGTTCCAACAGACGCCACACGCCGTCATGAACAGGGCCGGTGTGGGAATCGGTATGAAAGCCCATCATGCCGACACCGCCAGCAATGTGGATTTCCGTCACGTTATCCAGGTCTAATCTGCCCAAATAGTCCACCGCATCAAAGTCGTGGTTGACCGAATTTGTATAGAGGTTATGAAGGTCAAGCAGCACGCCGCACCGAGACAGCCCGCAGAGTTCGTTTAAAAATTCCTCCTCCGAGTAATCCTGCTCCCCATAGCGGAAATAGTAGACATTGTTCTCAAGCAAAAAAGGGCACGGCAAAGCGTCCGTGAACAACCTCACCCTTGGAATCAGTAATTCAAGCAGTTCTCGGTCGTAGGGCACCGGCACCGCAACGGCCGCATTCACTTCATGCCCCGTGCCAATTCGTGAGAACGATAAGTGTTCGCTTATCCAAGGAGAGTGTAGGCGGCTAGCCCAACTGATCAGGTTGCGTGCGTATTCTTCATCGAAGATATCGGCACTGCAAATCGAAAGGCCGATGCTGTGCAGAACAATCGGGATCTGCCGGGACGCGTCCTCCAGCAACTTCACGGAAATCGGGAGTGGCTGAAACCGCTCCATAGCGCCCACGCCTTGATCGACCCAAGCGCGATCCGGGATTACCGCAAGATAGTCGAGATGGTGCAGGGAATGCTCTATGAAACGATCCATGCTGGGGTTGAAAAGAACTCCAACCCCAGGATGACGAGCGGAAATGAAGTCCCCTCTAACCACCAATTTCTTTCAAATCGATCCGAAGTACATTGATGAATTGGTCGCGTATATTGAGGTTAAAACCCGACCGGCATGATAGGCATGCTTTCAGTCCGACCAGCTTTCGGAGATCCTTGTCCCGGGTGACCTTTGCGATCACAGCGCCCAGCTGGCTTACCCCAATCTCACTGTCAACTAAAATCTCGGCGGTGGGTCGTCCATCTATTCCTGCCTTCGAAATGCGAACTTCAGCGTATCCCTTTAGATCTGGCATTTCCAAACTACCTTTCTGCCTTCATGAGGCAAGTACCGAGCGGGTGGCCTTCTTGCAACCTCCCAATCAGGTAAAGCTTACTCGAATGGGTGTATGGCAAGCAATCTTTGGCTCTACTGGCGATCATACTTGCCGCTACCAAGAGTACGGAAACGTGTGACGCAATAGCGTTATCGGCCGATGTGCTTCTTTGTAGCTCCTCTACCGACGATGGTGCTCTTCGATTCTTGCCCGTCCCTGCCTGGCCGCCGTCCGTTCATGCTCCGTACGCGGTTCCAAACGGTGCGGCTCCGGTGGTCGAGGACCAACGGGCCACACGAAAGGGTAAGGATGGACGTAACTTGCGCGATTGACCCAGGTTCGTCTCCAAATGGAGTTATTGATAATGACGGTGTGCCCGACCCAGTCGAAACGGGCAAGTCCCCACCCCCAGGGCTGGAAGAAGCCCCCTATCTGAACGCCATAACCGAAGCGAATCGCGCCGCCCACGTAGAATCCGGGTCTAGGAGCCACGAATACAAGCGCGGGATCGTAATACGGGATCGGGATAAAGGCGGGATTCACGGGAAGAATGGTGATAGTAGGTCCTGTTGTGACCGATATTTGTCCATTGCTTCGCAAGTATCCGAAGCTGGCGGCCGACCTGCGGGCCCGCTGCACAGCATCCATCACGGCATTCTGGTCGGCGAGGAACGCATTCCCCAGCTCCGTGGTCCACATTGGATCGGAAGCCATTATGTCTAATACCGAAGGAAACGGCAGCAGAGCTTGGACGCTCGGATCCCACGGCAACTGATCGGCCTGAATGGCATCCGCGAGCGGTTGCCCGGTCAAGTAGTGATGCTGATCAGCCCATGTCGCCGCATCCGAAATATCGCTGGGATAGGTCGCAGCGGCCAGAATCTGCGCGAGGAGAGGGTCGGGATACAACGCAACACGGTTAATCAACTGGTCTAACTGAGGCGCAGAGTACGAGGGCGCAGGCGGTTGCTGCGCCGCGAGATTGATCGCCGTAGCCGCCACAAAAATCGCAAATCTGAAATACGGATATCCCACTAAGATCTCCTCTGTTACGTCTACTCTCTGTGGGAGACGATTCGCGCCGCTCCGCCGTGTCTACCCTCCATCCAGTATTCGAGCTACCCGATGGGCAGGTAGACGGTCACGGCAAACCGACTAAATCACCAAAGATCAACCTCAGCATCGCGAACTAGTTTGTATACTTTCGCTATGCGGATAAGCTCCTACGCACTTGGCTCCAGGGTGTTGAATGTCGCGGTTATTTTGGTCGCTTCCTCCATTTCTTCCTGGGGTCTTGATAACGGCTGCTCGGCTCCTGGCTACGGTCGGTTTGTTGGCGAGGTGAAAACTACTTGGGTCGACGGACGAGACATGATCTTGGAAGAAAGCTTCTCCTACATCGATCCCCATGGAACTACTTGGGACGCGCCCAAAGAATTCAAAATCGATGGTGCGTCGATACCACGTCCGTTCTGGTCATTGATAGGGGGACCGTTTGAAGGATGCTACCGCTATGCTTCAGTCGTGCACGATGTGGCCTGCGTGCGAGGTGAAAGCCATTCGCCGGGCGCTCGGCCATGGAAAGAAGTCCACCGCATGTTCTACGAAGCACTGCGTGCTGGCGGGGTTGAGAACTCCAAGGCGTTAGCGATGTACGCAGCAGTGTATAAATATGGCCCGAGATGGGATCTGACCGCAAACGCAGAGAAGGTTCCATGGTGGACTAAAGTTTTCGGAATTAGGCGTGAGTCAGCGGAGTCGCCTTCCTCAGTATCTCCGGTACCCCCTCCGACACCGCAGAAACTAACGGACAAGGAATATCGGGGCCTGGAGACCTTGATCCAAAGCAGAGGGGCGAAAACTCCTGACGACGTCGATAAACTGCTGAAGTAGATACCGGTTCAGTTCCCAACGATCCTTGGTCTTAGCTCCGCGACCGTCTGCCACCGCATATTCCACGTTTTATTCCGCCCGCCGCAGGCCAAGTCGACGGTGTGATCGATCACAACCGGCACTTGTGATTCCCGCCGAAATCCTGATCGTCCCTAAAGTGTTCAAATGTCATGTCTACCCAGCTGTGCGCCGGGTTGCCGCTAATTTGGGCGTTTCCCCGCCTTTGCCTCCGCGACTGTAATCCCGGTGGGCTGAATGTGGGTTGGGTCCCATCCAACTTTGACCTTCTGCGTGAAGTCCTTCGCTTTGAGAGCCGCTTCGACTCCCTGCTGAAGGTTGGCGGGCAGCCCCCACAAAATCCCCGTTTCTAATTGGCGATTCCTGGCCACTTGAGCGAGTTGAAGCAAATAGCTGATCGGAGGATTGAGAGGATTGTTGTCGTCTAGAAGGTCAACGGCCAGAGACTCAGGTCGACCACCGGCGCTCGTGACATTGTGGAAACCAAACTTGAGTTTGGAATTCCCCGCGTTGAAAGCCGCAAGCTGATCGGCGGGAGATCGGTAAGCCTCCTGTATGCGGGGACGCAGACTGGCAGCTTCTAGATCCGCAATCACCAATTTTATTCGTTGCGCAAATTTTGGGAACAACTCCTTTAGGCGTTCTTCATTACGTTTTCTTCGGGCCGGTTCTGTCATTTCGTGATTATAGTTGGGGATTCATTGAGTATCGTGATGCCGGAATGACCCATCCAGACAAATCTGGTGAACAAAAATAGACAAACTGCCCGATGACTGGGCATGGATTTTCTCATTGCCGCCATCCTCGCACTCTCTGTCTGCCGCCATGGCAGCTGCGCATCCCACGAAGCGGAGCAGCTCCGAAAAGAAAAGCTTCCAGCAGTATCATCCATGCCCATCAACAGGTGAACGCTCTGGGAAGCGTCCTGGCTACGTGATCGATCACATCGAGGCGTTAGAGTGTGGTGGTCGTGACCAAGATGTTGGAATATGCAATGGCAGACCATCGCCGAGGGCAAAGTTAAGGATCGCGTTGAACTGAACTGCCGTTGATGCTCTCTGGATCTTTGTCACGAGCGGTACAGGCTAACTGCCGATTCATGGGACTGCAGCGACCGTATTCGATATAGCCGTTTCGATCGTGCTGATTTGACCGCAGGCGCAGTTCAGCGCGCTTATATTGGAACTAGCTCCTAGTCCGCCGCTCCCTTCTGGCCTTTTCATCGATAATGAAGGGTTTTGAGGACATCATGGACGAACTTGACACAGTGCGCTCGGAGATACTCAGTCGCCGCATCGCTGAGATACATGAGTATGTCCGCCATATCTATCAACTATTTGTCGGTTGGTTCACGTTCTTCGTTACGATTAACTACGCGACACTCGGGTGGCTAGCCAAGGCTAGTGGTGCGGAGGTGAGTCTATCAACTCGATGGTCCATCGCCGTACTCTTTTTTTGCCAGAACGCGTTAGGGATAACTGCGTGTCTGTTTGTTCGCGCGTTTTTAATCGCTAGAGCATTAGAGGTGGATAAGATTGAGCAAATGCATGGGGACATTTCTCTTGGGCGATTGCTCGAATTCGACGTGGGCACCGTGCCGAGAGAGCTTTACTCTAGGACAATTATCTTGATGATGCTTGCTCTCATCTCGCTCTTGGTCTGGTGGGCGGCCTTCCCATTCATGAGCGTTTGATGACCAACAAAGCACGCCTGCCGCCAGTCCGACCGTGCTGGATGAATGTCGATCGCGAAACATAGCGGGGAGCATGAATCCATCGAGATTGAGGTTCTCGGCGCTGCGTCATGGACAATATGATCCGGCACGAGCCGCCATTCTGTTGCGGCGCTTGTTCTTCAGATTTGTCCTAACCGACTGTTGTGAGGAGGCAGTCACATAGCGGCCATTCTCCTTCCATTCAGGGCTAGCAGCAGTCCCGAACGGAGCTTGCAGTCAACTCAGGAATAACCTACCGTTCAATGTGGCTCGGAGCAGATTCTTGCAGAAGAAAAGGAGATTCTTGTGGCGACCGTAACATTACCCGCGTACAACCTAACGCAATCCACTACTGTAGAAGTCAGTCAGTCTGTATTGAACTCATTGGCTACCACGTACTGTCGAAATACGTCCGATCCTTCGGCCATAGATTTCTTTTACGGTTATCTTGCCCTCGAGTATCGGCGTTGCTACAGACCTTTTCGCGAAATGGCCTAAAGGAAATTCAAACTGGGAGACGCTCGCGGACGTGCAGAAGCGTGCGGCCGAGCAGGAGTGGATCGGCAAATCATTTGGTCTTTTCTTCTGGGACAAGCTAAGGACAAGACTCTCTGTGGAAATTACGCAAACCTGTTTAAGCTAGGCGTGGAATATCAATTGCTTGCCCAATCGGTCACTCTGGGGGAGATGTACGCCTGGGGTAACAAGGACGCCACAACGGGCCGCCTCGCCATTGTGCTTGAGGTTTGCATGATCCTCTGGACCGGGGCCTTCGTGCTTGGCAGGAAGTCTGGGAAGCCTGATCAACCTTCGATTAATTGTTAATGCTCGTGACCAACCTCGCCTAAAAAAGGTTCCCGCGCAGATAGAAGTCGATTATTGGGGCTGAAATTCAGATCCATGATAAGATCATTCGCCACAAATGCGACGCGGCGAATACGGGTATGATGCGCCTTACGCCTTGATAGTCTTTGCGTCACTGGCGTTTCTCAGTGGTGTTGTGGCGGCCATCGCGTGGTGGAATAGGCCTCCGGCTGCAGTGGCCTTCACACTATATTTTGTTTTCTTCCTGGGGAATACCGTCAGCTTTTTCTATACCACCAGACGCGGTAAGTTCCTCGAGTGGGAGCGTATTCTGGATCGCACCCAATTGCGGGCGATGAGACAGTCCTTGATATTGGCTGCGGCCGCGGGGCTGTCCTGACGGCAATTGCGCGCAGGCTGACCACCGGGACGAATAACTGGCGTAGATATCTGGAGCACGAAGGACCAGTCGGGTAATGCGAAGGATGTCTCTCTTGAAGGCGTCCACGAACGGGTGCATATCGAGACTGGTGACATGCGATCGCTGCCATTTCCAGATTCGACATTCGATCTGGTGGTTTCAAGCCTGGCGATCCACAACATTTCAACTCGCACGGATCGTAGAAAGGCGATCGCCGAGGCGTTTCGTGTCCTGAGGCCCGGTGGCAGATTGGTGATCGCTGACATTCGCGCCACCGCGAGATACACTGCGGACGCTGGGCGCAAAGGATGTAGCGCGACAGCGGTTAGGGTGGAGATTTTGGTGGGGCAATCCGATAGCCGCAACAACTCTTTTCACCGCCTACAAGCCGCCGAGGCCCGCAAACTCCGGACCCGGAAACTGATTAAAAAGTGAAGTCCCCGCACACCTAATTGAAGATCTGTCCTCGGCGAGGCCCGACACACGCCCAGCCAGGCGCTGGCGATCGAAGCTCGGCGGTTCGTCCAGCAACTGACTTCCCGAGGCGAGTTGTTCCTCCTGACTCCAAACGACGCTTCGTGCGCCATCAACGCCTCTAAGGTTGGGCCAAAAGCAGATGGAAAGCCCGGTGGATGTGACAACATCCAGTTTATAGTTCGAGATGCAAGCCCGCTCCGTGTGTCGGTTTGGCACGGATCGGAGTAGTACCCATCGTTTCTACGACGGGATCTCTGGAAGCTTGTCCGCGAGACTCTGTAATTTCTCACCTAGCATCTTATGCACGTTCACAATATGTGTTGGGTCTTGAGCGGCGTATTGTCTATTGCTAGGGACAATTCTGCGTGGCAGCGCTGCCCTTGCATTAAGGCTCGCCGGGCACGGTCCGTACGACCGGCTGCGAATTCATTTTCCCCAATATCGATGATTGCGAGAACTTGCGCGAGGTCTGTCATGAGCAGTTCCAATTTGAATTCCTCTACAGTAAAAACTTGGTTTTGTCATGCAAATTCCCTCGCATCGAACAGAACCAACAAATAAATAGTAGGCGATGGAGGATCAACGCGAAACCCCTAGCATTCTGCTCGGGGCGCCCAGCGCCGTTGCAGACTCGGCAACGCCCAGCTCTTGAGTAAAGGCGATTCTGCTAGCTGCTGTCAGCCCATCTTCAGGCACGCGAATACTTTCAAAAGCCGCCCGGCCACGAAGCGTTTCTCACGATCGGACCGATTTTCAAACGTTTGTTAGGCAACTAGCAGCGTATGAATTTTTATGCTCCCATTGCGTGGAGTCGGGACGCGAAGAAATGGCGCTATGGAATCTGCTCAGTTGACCCGATCATTTCGGTTAATGGATGCGTGCGCTATGGTTCGGCAACGAACCGATAGCCCACGCCGCGGACTGTCAGCATATGACGCGGCTTGCCGGGATCAATTTCGATATAACGCCGCAGCCGCACAATGAAGTTGTCGATAGCCCGAGTATCCGTGTCCTCATGCAAGCCCCACACATCTTCCAGTAGTTTCTTCCGCGACACAGGCTGCCCCTGATGGTGGATCAAGTACCGCAATACGTTCGCTTCCATCAACGTCAGCGGGAGCACCTCGGAGCCGATGCGCAATTCAAGCCGGTTGAAGTCCACCGTCTTGTCGCCGAACCGAAAAGTGTCGCTGGCAGGAGCGGGCATTTGCTTCGCTCCCAACCATTCCCGCCTGCGCAACAGCCCCTTAATCCGCGCGAGCAGGATCGAAAGGTCAAACGGCTTGGTGAGGTAGTCATCGGCCCCTGCAGCGAAGCCGCGCAGCACGTCATCGGGATGCCCGCGCGCGGTGAGCATCAAGGTCGGCACGAACTGCCCGCCCATTCGCAGTTCTGAAATGACTTCGAATCCGCTCTTCCCAGGAAGCATCACGTCGAGCACCATCACGTCGAATGCATCGGGCCGCGCCGATATCGTCTCCAGCGCTGCCTCCCCCGTATCGACGACGCTGACGGCGTAACCCTCAGCTTCCAGATTGAAACTCAGCCCGTCGGCGATATGCTTTTCGTCCTCTACGATCAGTACCCGGTTCATTTGGCTAGCGGCAATTGCAGCACGAACGTGCTGCCTTCGCCGATCCCTTCACTCTCCGCCCACGCGCGTCCGCCATGCCGCTTAGCAACCGAACGGACGATGAACAGCCCAAGCCCGGTACCCGGAATCCGTGCCGTCGGCCCTGGAACACGATGAAAGCGTTTGAAGATGTCCTTGAGTTCGGTTTTCGGAATTCCAGAACCCTGGTCGCGGACGCGGACAATCGCATTGCCCTCACCGGATCCGCTGGTCTCGACAACTACCTTTATGCTCTTACCGGAGTATTTGATCGCGTTGTCGATCAGATTCGACACCGCGGCCCGAATCTCCTCGTGATCCGCTATCACCGTTGCTCCCAGACCCGCCTTGAAAGTGATCAAGCCCTCATCAAGCTGATTCACCGTCCGGGCGCGATGTACGCATTCATCGACCAGCACATCCAAGTCGAACTCAGAAAGCTGCGGCTTATTCCGAGTGTTGCCTACCCGTCCAGTACGCAGGACTTGCTCGATTGTGGACAGGAGACGATCGCTGTCGTCGAGCATCGTGCCGTAAAATTCCTTGCGTTTCGCGTCGTTGACATCCCGCGTTTGCAACGTTTCGAGATAGAGGCGAATCGACGCAACGGGCGTCTTCAGCTCATGCGTAACCGCGTTGATGAACGCGTCCTGCTGTTCGTTCCGGCGGATCTCGCGGACCAGAAAGACGGTATTGAGTACCATCCCCGCGATCAGCGCCACCAACAGCAGGCCTCCGAACAGCAGCAGCGAAATCTGGCGCAGGTTAGCGACCCACGCTGCGTAGAGAAGCAAACTTACGATGATGAGGACGACGCCAAGAGCGATGTACAGCCCGACAGATTTGCGGCGTCGAGGGACGACCATGCTACTAGCTTACGCCAGCAGATTTAGGCAGCTTCTTGCTCGGCGACCTTCTCGGGGAGCTTCGCCACTGTTACATTCGTCGCGATTCCCAGAGCCTGCATTAGTCGGATCTGCATCCACGAGAAGTCAACCTCATACCACGCTAAGCCGTGACGAGCCGAGGTCGGATGCGCGTGGTGATTGTTGTGCCAGCCTTCCCCGAAGGTCATCAGCGCCACCCACCAGCTGTTGCGCGAATCGTCGCGCGTCTCAAAATTCCGGTATCCAAACATGTGCGTGGCCGAATTCACCAGCCACGTCGCATGCAGCCCGAGCGTTACGCGCAGGAAGATCCCCCACATGAACAACGGCAGCCCACCGAACGTGTACAAAATAGCACCCAGGATCACCATCGGAACCCAGTGCCAGTTGTTCAGCCATACGTAAAAAGGATCGCGAGCCAAATCCGGAGCATACTTCGACATCAACTTTGTGTTGTTGTGGTTCGCTTCGCCGAACAGAATCCAGCCCATGTGCGCCCACCAGGCTCCGTCGCGCGGCGAATGCGGATCGCCTGGCTTGTCAGACTTCTGATGGTGGATGCGGTGTGTCGCGACCCAGAAAATCGGGCCGCCTTCCAGAGTCAGCGCTCCGCAGATGGCGAAGAAGTACTCGAGGGGCTTAGGGACCTTATAAGAACGATGCGTGTGCAGCCGGTGATAGCCCAGGCTGATCCCGAAGCAAATCGTCACCCAGTAAATGGCCATGGAGATAAACATGACCTTCCAACTGAACATGAAGAGCGCGGCGACTGCGCCTATGTGAAACAATCCAAAAACAATAGTGCTGATCCAATTCGGCCGGTCGTGCCGATGTAGTTCGATAACCTCGTAACTCACGGTTGCTCCCTCGAATCAACAGAATAAAGCGAATCGAGGGAACCGTTTGTAAGAGTTGTGTAATCTCAAAACGTCCAAGCATCAAAAACTATGCCGAAGAGCAGTCTATTGTTTCTCGTACCGCGTGGCTGACTCGCGCTTGGTCTTATTTGCTGCGTTTTTCATCGGATCATTCTCCCAATGGGCGGAGCCGAGCGAGGGAGAAGTATTGCGCATCGAATTTGCGCCCCCTATTCTGTCTGAACGGGCACGAGCAACTAGGTGCTCATATGAAACTCGTACGCGCAGCCGGGCTCGACTAGAAAACTTCCATGCATCGCAGAAACAAAGAAGTACCGGGTGAAAACGCGAATGCGAGGCGGCCGGGAGATTTGGCGTAATCAACCTAAAGGTCTCCACAAATCATCCTTAAAGCCCCGTCTCCAGCGCGTGAGAATGTTCTTGTCAAGGGGAACTTATTTCCTAATGGGCGACCCTTATCGGAGTTACAATCAAAGCCACTGAGACGGAATCACCATGCAAGACGGACGCATCCGAAACGCAATTTCCGTAACGCTTCTCATTATTCTTTTACCGATAGTAATCGGCTTTATTGCTAAGGGGGTGCAAGGAGCCAGTTATGGCTTCGGAATTGGCGTTGCCGAAGCGGTCTTCTTAACCATAATGGCCAATATTCGTCGTTCAGATGATCGCAGATGAAAGTAAATCGCGTTTTTGACTTTGGTTAAGCGACTGATACTAACGATGAAAGTCGTTTCGCTGCCAAATTGAGCTGTCATATGCGAGAGTGTCTAGCGCATCCGCGCCAGAGGCACTTTGCAGCACCTCAGTGTCGCACGAAGCATCGTTCGTCTAAATTTCAACGACGTTCCTCGGGCCGCGCGGCAGCAAATACTGACGGAGATTTTTCGTCACTGTTTCTTAAATCACACGAGCCGCCGACTTTTCGATTCAGAGGAAGACACAGGAAAAGCGATGTGCGAGCAGTCAACGGAATCCCGCGCTTGGCTTCAAACTGATTCTCGCCGCGCAGCCATTCGCTCACCGATGCGAATCTGTGCACGGCGTAGCATCGCCACCAGAAAAGTGATTTCATCTCCCCGATTACGACGTGGGTTGCCACGAGATTTCCGCACGACGGATATCTGATGCCCCTTTGCCCACGACAGTCCGTAACCTTTAGGCACTTCGTCCGCACTTACAAGGTCCGAAGGAGTCAGGTAATAGCGAAATTGGCCCATTGCCAACTCTGGCTGACAGGCTGCTTGGCCAACCGGTGAAATGTACGATCGGCTAACTGTTCGGTCCGTTTGGTCCCAGAAATGTGAGTGCCGAACTTAGCGACGGCTCAATGAAAGCACGCTTGGAGAGGGTTATTGGATTTGTGACATGCACGGACAGGGGTTCATCGCGGCAAACAGTATGAACCGTGAACGAATCTTGGTGTTCCCGCCACGAGCTCAAGCCAGCAATAGTCCGGGTGAGTTCACCTTACAGCAAGTCCACCAACTCAGCAGCCCAGAGCGCGGTCGTCGCGTCGGCGGAAATACCGCCGACCCCAAATCCCGGCCCTCATACTCCTCCGCTGGTCCTAGTCTTTAGACTCTAACGACCAGGGTTCAGCGGAAGGAAACACTATGCTTGCTTATTCACAAATACCGGTGAAAGGTAAAGGACCTGATACCGGGACACTGCCTCAGTCTAAAGTCCCGCTGCTCATGGACAGCTCCGAGCGCCAAGACCAGTTGAGGGCACTGATACCAATAGTTCAAAACGGACTGCGAAGTCCCCACAGCAAACGGGCCTACGCCACGTTTATTGACCAGTTCCTGAAAACTAATCTCCCATTTAATCGCATGGGGATTCTTCACCTCGCGCGGTTGCACGACAAGGGCAAGTCTCCAGCCACGATGCGGCTGATTATTTCCGCGCTTCGCAAACTGGCGATAGAAGCGAAACACGCGGGTATTCTCACCAGCAAAGAAGCACGCATGGCGCGAGCTGTCCCCAGTCCTAAGCTGATGGGCATGCGCCAGGGTAATTGGATGACGCAAGAGGGCGCGAGACAATTCGTCGCATTACCCAATCGAAAAACGATGGTTGGTAAACGTGACGCCGCTATGATTGCACTACTTCTAGGCTGCGGTTTGAGACTCGAAGAATCGCTTAATTTCACTTGGGACAAGTACCGCGATGTGGGCGGCAGAATGGCCATTGTCGATTTAGTTGGAAAGGGCCAAAAATACCGCACAGTCCCCGTTCCACGGTGGGCGGCACTGGATTTGAACAGGTGGAAAGCGGAAATCGAGGCACTGCCGGAGTCTGTGATGCCCAAAATATGGCGTTTCTACGCTACCCAACTCATCGCCACGGAGGTAGTATCTTGGCCATCGGAACCCGTAGAAGAGGCTCCCTGCGATTGGGAGTCGGCGCACTATCGACCACATAAGCAAACATCTGGGTTTGGACAATACACCGCACGGACTCGACGCAACTCATGCGAAAAGAGGGAAGCACACTGGCGCAATTCAGTCACCCGAGGCAGTTGACAAATCGAGATCATGATTCGTGTCTCGACGCGATCAAATTTCGCTGCTCGAAGTTGCCACAGCTCGCACAGTTTAGTCGGATTGCCAGTCACGCAACTCACGAGACGCCAGTGTGAGTTGTTCCGCGCTGCGGTCTAGATATGTGACTATCCGTTCACGTTGACGGAGCGTCAATCTTTACAGATTTTTGTTTTTGGAAGACGCTTATTTATGTGTTTCGTGGATATCATGTCGCACATTTGGCTACTAGTGATACCCACTGCTAGTCCGGAATTTTCAGGTCACTTACACCGGAAAGATTTGGGATGGTTGCGAGTCTGGGTTGCTAAATGAAGTAGAAGCAGCGCAGTATTTGCGGTTAAGTTTGGCTACCCTGAGACGGCGTCGGTCGCTTGGGCAACTTCCGAAATTTCTCAAGATCGGAAATCGAATTTTTTATCGTCTACAGAGTCTGGATGAACTCATTGAAATGAGCACTTCCACAGGTTCCTCTCCAAAGGGATCGCTACAGGCGTTCCGATATCGGTCGTCGAGTGCGAAAAGTATCTGGCTAGCTATGACAATGGCCAACGAGCACCCAGAAAATGTTGACGACAGAGAGCTGATCAATGTGAGTGACGGCGATCTCAAATCGGTAGCGGATAGATTATTGGGATTGGTCCTCAAGAAAAATAATCCGGCGAAAATATTTCGTCACAGAAGTAACTTGGTTCGCCTTGAGCTAAACGAGCAAGGCCGTCTTTTCCTTCGTGTACTCGACAACAATCGGATGACCAGTGAGTTGCTAAAGATGTTCCGTTTCGTAGTAAGTAGGGGCTATTCCTGGGTGGATGTGCATCCACCCGCTCGCCTCGTTTCCGAGCTGCTTGCGAGGTCTGATTTGTCAGTGTTTCCCGCAGTTGAAGGAATTGCGGAATTCCCATTCTTCGCGTCGGATGGCGCACTCCAACGAATCGAGGGGTATTCCGCCCTGACAGGTTGGTACTTATCATTAAAAACTTTTGGTGCCCTCTCAATTTCTTCAAGTCCAAGTCGGTCAGAAATCAGAGAAGCACGCGGGTTGATAGATGAATTCTTAGCCAAATTCACGTTTGTGGACGTCCGCGATAGGACCCACGCTTTGGCGGCAACGATACAGCTGTTTGTGCGTGAAATGATTCCAGGCCAGACCCCTCTCTATGTTGTGATCACGCCAGGATCGCATCAGCCGGCACGACCCTTTGTAATTACCTCACATACCCGGCTGTTGGAAGATGTCCCCCGACCACTGCCGTACCAACACGAGGACAGGACTGGGAATCGTGTGTGGGCTCGTTGCTCATGGATTCACCAGCGGTTATTTTCTTTAATCATGCAAGCTCACTGAAAAGCCCGAAACTTGCGGCGGCACTCACTGCGGACACGCACAAATCTTTCTCTATGGGGCCCAGAAGACCTGTAGTGGCGAAGGTGAGGTGTGAGTGGCTCGCCGCCACTAGCGCAGAACCCAAGTTCTCGGTCGAGACCGCCCAACTGGCCGTCCCATCTATGTCGATCATCTGGCGGGAAGTGACATCGGCGTGAAATTCGCAGGCTCAGATTTAATGGACTGGATAAGACAGAATCGAAATCGCATAGTCAAACGATTCTGACGCTGACTCAGGGATGGATTGCAGCGGGCCGACCGCACGGCGACCAGGCGATGGCAAGCTTCGAAGGGTGGTCCTGGGTTATCGGCGGAATTCTAAGGTTTGCTGGATTTGAAGACTTTCTAGGCGACCTGACAAACTTTCGTGACGGAGTTTCTGTCGATCCCGAATGGAAGCGATTCCTCGAAATTTGGAACAAGGAGTTTGGAGACAGTGTCGTTGTCGTAGATCAATTACTGCCTTTGGCTGCTGATTTGGCTGTCAGCGGTGCGACGCAACATGCCAAGGCGTGTGCTCTAGGCAGAAGAATCTGTAAGGCCGCGCTGTCCAACGGCGGGAAATATCGGATCGTCGTACTTGAGGCCAAAAAGGATGGAGGTCATCAGTACCGATTGGTGGAAACGATGCCTAACGATAAATGAGTTTTGTGAGTATTGAGAGTTAGGTATCGGATAAGGAGGGTGGATCTTAGGGATCCGAAATACACTACCCAAACTCTCAATACTCACGTCAGTTGCAGATTGAATCGTCAAGAGTTGGGATTGCGTCGAGTAGAGGAATAAAACTGTGAGCGTATATAAGCAACCAAAGAGTAAGAACTGGTGGTACAAATTCACGTTCAACGGCGAACTCATTCGAGAGAGTACAAAGCAACCGAACCAGCGAATAGCTCGACAAATGGAAGCTGCCCACAAAGCGTCCTTAGCTAAAGGTGAAGTCGGAATCAGAGACCGTAAACCCGGGCCGACACTGAAAGCCTTTGCTCAGACCGATTTTCTTCCCTACGTTGAGGTCACGTTCGCTTCAAAGCTCAAAACGAGAGCCTACTACCAATTCGGAGTGAAGAGCTTGCTCGGCAATGAAGCGCTGAGCGGCAAATCGCTAGATACGATCACATCGGCCATCGTCGCTGGTTATGTCGGTAAGCGCCAAGAGGCCGAGCTCAGGTTGCCAGCATCAATCGTGAATTGCAGGTCTTGCGACGGATGTTTCATCTTGCGCAAGAGTGGGGCACGGTTGAAAAAGTGCTTCCGGAAGTTCGGATGTTGTCGGGCGAGCGCCATCGAGAACGTGTTCTCACGCCGGATGAAGAACGAATCTATCTTGGGTCAGCAGGCCCTTTACTGCATGACGTGGCTATTATCCTGCTCGACTATGCACTCCGGCCAGAAGAATGCTTCCGATTGAATTTTGAGGAGAACATCGGGCCAGGCTATATCGAGATTCAATACGGTAAAACGGAGAACGCCAGAAGGCGTATTCCAATGTCGGCCCGCGTGCTTGCAGTTATAGAAATGCGTCGAGCACGTCGAGTTAGCGATTGGGTCTTTCCAGCTGCAACGGCGAGCGGCCATATTGAACCCTCCAGCCTGAAACGTCAGCACGTGAACGCCTGCCGAGGATCAGTGGACGAATCTGGCCAGCAAGCCTGGCGAGTGCAGCCCTTTCCGCTTTACACATTACGGCATACTTGCCTCACGCGATGGGCGCCGCACATGGATCCATGGGCGCTCGCATACCTCGCTGGTCACCGCGACATGAGTATCACGAAACGATATGTGCATCCGCAACAAGATGTCCTACTCCAATCGATCGGGAAAGCGCGGATTGCGAATGGTGGGCATACTTCTGGGCATACCAACCAATTCACCAGCAAAGCAAATACCACTGATACTGCCCCAACTGCCTGAGGAGATGACGTTTAAGTGGTGCGCCCGGAGAGATTCGAACTCCCGACCTACTGGTTCGAAGCCAGTTGCTCTATCCGGCTGAGCTACGGGCGCACATCTCTATTAGAACCCGAAGGAGATCAAAACTTCCAACTGGCTGGTGCGGGTTTTGCCGTGGATGGAATCGAACGGTTTCCCCAGCCAATAGGTATAGCGAACTTCAGGCGCAATGCGGATCCCGAAGTCGTCGATGAACTGGCCGCCGATGCCGCCGGTGAGGCCGAAGACTGTGCCTTTGGAATCGATGGGAATGTTGTCATGGATCGTGTCTCCTTTCGGCGGCACGATGCTTCGAGTCGTCTTCACATTCGTGGTAAGGCGCATGGTGCCGCCGCCCTCGAAGAACCAGCGCTTCCCGCGCTCATGACGATCTTTCTTGTAGTAGCGGCCCATTATCGGCAGGTCGTAGAAGTGCGCTGTCGTGTCTTCGTTGATCTGTGTCAACTGGCGCTCATCAATCGCGGTGCTGGAATTATCGGTGCCCGAATATGATTGGATGAACGCGTGAAATGCGACCTTACGATAGGTAGGATTCGCGACGACAACCCACCGCTCCGTCACCGCATATTGGGCGGTGATACCTAAGCCGAAACGATTGCTCTGCGGGTCAACCGATGAAATGTTTTCGATCGGTGGCGTCGAGTTGAGTTTCTCGGTCGTGGTGAATTTGGGAAATAGATTAAACGGAATCAGGTGCAAAGAGACACCCGCAGAGAAGCGGCGGACGTACGCCTTTTGCTCGATGCGCTGCGGCGCATCCGGCGAGCCGGGTTGAACTGCTGCATCCTGTTGTGCCGGAGCCGCGACGGGGGCTGGAGCAGGCGCAGGTTGGTTCTGGGCCCAACCGAGCTGCATGTTGATAAGAACGGCGCACACCAAGAGTCCGCCGCGAGTGGTCATTCGCTTCAAATCTATAATTCCTTTGAAATGTCGGTTTCTTTAATGATAGCTGGATAAGCACGCCAATTGCCGTTTCCAGCAGGTGAAATGGCCGATTCGATGCGTCGCCCTACGATCTCGGATGTGCCGAGGCGTTACAGTGTGCGATTCACACTCGCATGATGTCGACAGCTTGTTTCAAGCTTACCTTCGGATCGCGGCCCATCGTAACTGAGTATTCGTGCGCTACAAATCCCTGAAAGCCAAGGTCGGCGATTGCCTTCGCTACCGCCTGATAATTAATCTCCTGTGTATCGTCGAGCTCGTGGCGATCCGGAACGCCGCCTGTATGGAAATGCGCGATCTCGTTGTAGTAGGTCTTCAGGTTGTGAATCAGGTCGCCGTCCATGATCTGAAGGTGATAGAAGTCGCACAGGATCTTGACGCGCGGTGAGTTGACGCGCTTCATCACGTCGGCGGCCCATGCGATGTGATCGCAGATTTGGCCAGCACGGCCGAGCCGCGTCTCCGTGAACTTGGTGTTCACAACCTCCGTTGCGATCGTGACGTTCTTATCCTCCAGGTGCGACTTCACGCGGTTGAAGAACTTGACGGCATTGTCGGCACCTTCTTCGTAGCTCAGATTGCCCTTGAGGCCACCGATACCGATGATGATGGGGCACCCTGCCGCAGAGCACTGATCGATGAAGGGGCGCAGCGATTGCTCGATGGCGTCGTGCTTGTCCGGATGAACCACGCCATCGTTGAAGTTCAGCCCGCCACCGGTCGCTGACGTGGGCTGCATGCCGTACTTCTTGAGAATCGGCCAGTCATTGGGACCCGCGAGGTCGAAACCCCACATACCGAGTTCGGCTGCGATCTTGACCATATCCTCGAACATCATTCCGTTCGGGAAGTTCTGGCGCATCGCCGCCTGTTTCAAGCGGCCGGTATTCTTAGAGGATTGCTGGACGGCTTGCATAGAGGTTTAACCTCTAGACAGCCTACTACAATTGCTCGAGCACGATGCCACTGTTGTGAGTGCGGATGCGAATGGAGGCGGTGCCTGAGCCGATGTTGAAATTGTGATCGTACTTGTCTCTCGAGGAAATTTGCCCGCGCACCGTTATCGGGAAATCGGAGCTGAGCTGGCCGTGATTGCTCTCCGTGCGGACGTTCGCCGAATAGGAGCGTGGGAGGCCGAGGGTGACTCTCCCATTGTGACTTTGGAGATCAACCCGGCGGCTGGGAGTGGCCGCGCCTTCCAATTCCACCGATACGCCACCGTTGTGGCTTAATCCTTCGACGCCTCCACCGAGGCGCGTTCCCTTGACAGCTCCATTGTGGGATTCGAACGTGACATCGCCGCCGATCTCAGAGAATGTAAGCGCACCGTTGTGCGACATAATCCGCGCGGAGCCGGTGACACGGTCGATTCGACTTCCTCCATTATGGCTGCGCGAATCGACGCGGCCTTGAATGTCAGCGACTCGAATTGCCCCGTTGTGAGTCTCAAGACGAAGATCCGTTTTGTGGGGGACAAAGACTTCAACGCTAACGCTCCACCAGTTGCCATTGGCCCACCAGAAAATCGAGTTGTTTCCGTATTCGGGACCGTCGACGGTGAATCGCCCGGGCGAGAGATGTGTATGTATCCGTTTGAAAAGCTCCTTCGCGTCCGTTTCCGTAGCTGAGCCGACCTCAACACGCATGCGCACGCGGACGTCGCTACGGTTAGAGCCGAGAATGGTGACGCTGCCGTTGTGCAAGCCTTCAAGCGAGAATTGACTGCTGGCAGCGACGGTTTCCTCGCGCATTTCGCAGTAGTTGATGCGGCCGCAGGCGAGCTCAGTGTCACGGTTGTCGCGAAGGTTGATCTGACCGAAAGCGACGGGGATCAAGGCGACGGCGGGAAGGATTTTGCGAACCATGTAGATTAATACTCGATTGGACGACAAAAGTTCGCAAAAAACTGCAACTCCGCGCGCACCAGAAAGCGGAGGATTTGAGCTGCGTGGAAGTGATAAATCATTGTATTGACAAGGGTTGCTGACTAGGAGTAGCGAGAAACCCTGGGTTCGTTTTCCAATATTTTGTTTTGCCGTTGCGAGTTGGATTTAAAAAACGAAGGTGTCATCGCTCATGTATCGCATGGGGAAGTGGAAGACCGGGCCGTCGCGAATCGGCAAACGATTGAGCAGATGAGGCTTGCGTTTGCCGTCCAGTCCGATATGATTCAAGCCATGCTTCGCACGATAGCGTCGCTGCTGCTGGTTCTATGCCCGCTGGCAGCAGGGCAAAGCTCAGAACCTCAACGCGCATTTTTGAGCGAAGTGGCCTCCCTTTCTGTTCGCCGAGTGAACGGCCAGCCCATCGATGTCACGTCGAGACTTCAAGAGGACGTTCGAGTGTCGGCGGAGGCTGCTCAGGCGTTACTTTCGACCCTTCGCGAGTACAATGCGGGGGCTCAGATACTTGATCGCGAATTGAAACTCGCAGTGTTTGAGCGCAGGATGCAGGTGACTGCCGACGAGAAAGTCACCATCGCGCCGGAAACTGAACTGGTGGCCGCAGCAGATCGCCTTCGGGATGCCCTGCTAGCCCGCAAAATGCAAGAGCTGAAGGAACGATTGGGAGAAAGAGACTTCCAAAACCTCACGAAGTTTATTGAGGAAGGAAGCGTCAAAAAGCAGTTTTTTCCGCTGCGAGATGAAGAGAAGCCAATAGCGCGGAACTGAGCCGCCCTCCTGAACATAACTGTGCCTAAATGGAATGAATTACCGGGGCACTCGAGTCTTGAGCAGTCGGGTTTTAGTATCCAAGAGCCAAAGAGATTGTGCAGCTTCCGTCTGCATTATCCGCCCGCGCTGCGCTACATGTTGCCGCGATGGAGCGGCACGGCATAACTCGAATTCGTAGATTCGACTCGGATTTCGATCGGTGGCCGGGTATTGAGCAGGTGTACCAGGTCTAAGTTCTGTCGCCGGCTTCTTCGAAGTTGGAGATCTAATTCGGACTAAACCAGCTATCGCGTGGCGACGACTGGACGCCGACTTCTGCGACACTTGCGCGGTCAGCCTGAGCCGAGGTTACGGGATTGAGAATCAGCAGTCGGCGCTTTTGCAATGGATCAAGCCAACTCACGCGGATCTGATACTTCCCTGCGGCCAAAGGCGGAAGCACCAGAATATGTCGGTCGCGAATTATATCGCCTGAACTCCATTTTGAGGTGGGGAACAGCCCGCCTTGAGGGGAGTGATCATGCTCGGCTACAGTCTCACCAGCAGCGTTGGTGACATCTATCGATATTCGAAGGTCCGACGTAAGTGTTTTCAGACACTTCCAATAATTGACCACTTCGAAAGAGTTGGGCCAAGACTTCAGCGGCCGGATAGAACTTTCCTGGAATTGAATTTGATCATCGAAGTTCGCTGTTCGGACGCCCGCCGTATCCTCCCGCGCAATCCTCAGAGGACCTGGCGTCGCCGCTAAATCGTAGACCTGCCACGGCGCATCGTCGTTGGACAGCCTCTGATACTTTCGATCCAGCGCGCGAAAAAACTCCGGTTGTTTGGTAATAGCGCCAAGAAAGGTATTCGCGTAATACCGTGCACCTGCACGCTGCAGGTCCCCCACGCGCCCGATGTTGTACTCGTTTTCCATCATCCATCCGCGGCGGTCCGCATAGTAAAGCACATTCGGATTTCCGCCACTTTCGGTGGCCAGCAGATCTCCTGGTTGCGTTAAGCTCCGGAGCAAGCTTCCGAGGTCGTATGGCATCCGATCGGGTTCATATAAGGGACGCGCCGTGTGGATAGCACCCACTGCGAAGACCGCCAGGATTGCAGTTCTAACGTAGATCGGTACTCGGGCGAGAAGCAATGACGCAAGCGCAGCACCTGCAGGGAGCAACATCGAAAGGTAGTAAAGGTTGGCGGGGATAACATCCGGGATCGGGAGAAGCACACAGATGGCTCCGAAAACCCACCATCGAAATACCCAAGCCGCTGGGTTTCGTGACGCAAAAAGGAATCCGGTCTTTCCAGCACATTGGGATCCTAAGCTTAGAATTCCACGTGGACAAGTTGTCGCG
>JADMIO011678481.1_pt1 | contig 55167 bp, 53 predicted proteins | sample 8958161 | NCBI WGS metagenome assembly JADMIO01 (sample SAMN16585339, study PRJNA669376) | soil metagenome | isolation source: Crop rotation soil | place: USA: Cullars Rotation, Alabama | collected 2011
CACCCGAAGGTGAGCCAGTGTGATTACATTTGCGGCCTAACTGTGGCCAGTCCAGTTACGCTGGAGTCACTAGTATTTAGGTGACACTATAGAAGCGGCCGCGACAACTTGTCCACGTGGAATTCTAAGCTTAGGATCCCAATGTGCTGGAAAGACGCTCCTCGAGCACGCGGACGATGAGGTGCTCGGCACCCGCACCATCCTGACATCGCCGATCGTTCGCTTTTTCATGTGCAACGAGAACTTTCATCTCGAGCACCACATTCACCCCGGCGTCCCGTGGCATCACCTGCCGGAGATTCACGCTGCGCTTGGTCCCGAGCTTCGCGCGCGCGGCGCTCCGTACATCTCGTCCTACACGGCATTCGTCCGCGAATTTCTCGGGCGTTCCCGTTGAATATGGACGGATCATCCCCTTGGGCGCGTGATGCAGCCGCCCTGCCGATCGCATTTGCGCAGGTCCGCGAGGACCCGCGGCTCGATGTCGAGTTGTGCGGCCGGTTTCTTTCATCGAATCGCGGTGGGACAAAGGTGGTGATGATTGCCTCGGGCGGTGACACCGCTGCCTGCCTCGCACGGATGCCGCTCGCACGGCTCGTGATTGTGGACGTCAACCCTGCCCAGATCGCGCTCACGCGCTGTAAGCTCGATCTCGCCCGGCGCGCCTCGCGCGAAGATGCGTTGCGCTGGCTGGGACACGTTCCGATGGCGCAACGCGATCGTGAGGGACAGCTCGCTGAAACCTTCGGGCAACTGGGCCTGCGTGGCGATGCGCTCGGCGCGATCGAGAAAGTCGCAGCGCTCGGGCCGGACCACGCCGGTAGATACGAAGTGTGTTTTTCTGAACTCCGCGCGGCGATTGCGAATGCTGGCGCGCTCAGCGAATTCCTCGACTCCAGCTCCACCGATGAAGCGGCCGCGATGATCGCGCCGGGAACACCCCTCGGCGGTGCCCTGGACGCTGCATTCGCGAGTGTGATGAGCCTGCCGAACCTCGTCGCGCTCTTCGGTCGGGACGCCACGCAAAATCCCCGGCAATCGTTTGCGAGTCATTTTGCGGGGCGCGTCCGAGCCGCCGCCGCGTGCTTTCCACCGTGCACGAATCCGTTTCTCTGGCAGATGCTCGATGGGAAATTCCCGGATGGCATCACGTCGGACTGGCTCGCGCCCGAAGCGTGGGCACAGCGGCCGCGCGTCGACCCGGAGTACATGCAGGCCACGATGCTCGACGCGCTCTCGTCGCTGGACGCCGCGAGCTTCGATGTCGTGCATTTGTCGAACATCCTCGACTGGCTCTCCGTCGAGGATGCCAACCGCATCTTGATCGCGGCGCACGGAGCGCTGAGGCCCGGCGGCGCGACGATCATCCGGCAGCTCAACTCGAGCCTCGACATCCCCTCGCTCGAATCGGGTTTCCGATGGGACTACGAGGCAGGGCGCGATGCCGCCGCGCGTGATCGCAGTTTTTTCTATCCGCAGATCCATATCGGTTTTCGAGAATGAATGTTCACGTCCTTACTGATGCGCCGCCGCCGTGGCTTGCCGATGCGCTCGCCGCGTTTGAAGCGCAGTTCCAGTATCCGCTGGGGCGGGATGCCTCGTTTTCGATTTCGCACGGCCGCGAATACGTGACGTTCTTTGCCGCGATGGGGGATGCCACCGTCCTGGTTGTCGAGCGCGATGGTCGCGTACTCGCGACATTCGCCACGGTGCTGCGCCCGGTGCGGTTCCCCGATGGCAGCCAGCGTCCCGCCGCTTATCTCGCCGATCTCAAGTTGTGCCCTTCTGCTCGCGGTGGACTGGCACTCGCACGGATCTTCCGCGCCATGCGCGATCACGTGGGCGATCGCACTGCCGGATTCGGCTTCGGTGTCGTGATGGACGGAACGGGCGTGACACCGGCCGACTACTCCGGGCGCCTGGGCTTTCCGGCATTCACGCCCGTCGCCCGGCTCACGCTGTTGCGAATCGCCACGAACCGTGCGGTTGCTGACGCGCCCATCAACGAGGTCACGCCTGCCGACCTCGATGCTGCGTGGGAACGCCTCGCGCCCCGTGGTTTTGTTCCGCTCGGTGGCGATTCCTCGATGCGCTCGTTGCAGTCGCCCGTTTCGCTCGTGACGGACGACTTGTCCGCCTGCGGGCGTGTGGAGGACACGCGCCGTGGCAAACGCCTGCTCCTCGCAAGCGGCGAGGAACTTCGTTCCGCCCACCTCTCGCGATTCGCCTTTGCGACGCCGCGCGACGGGGTGCGGCTCATCCGGCAGGCGCTTTCGTTCTGCGCGCGTCACGGTGTTCCGGCGCTCTTTGTCGGCCTGCCCCGCGACACCGCGCCCGCCTTCCTCCCGCTGCTTTCGGATCTCGAGATCGCGCAGGCAAATGCCACGGTGCATGCGTGCGGCCACGATTCCTCCGGTGACTGGTGGGTGGATACCGCGGAGATCTGAACTCGCGCGCTTGTGTGAATGCGGCACACCCAAATAGGCTGAGCCATGACTCTTATCGGAATCGGCTACGACGTTCATCGCTTCGCCGAAGGGCGAAAGCTCATCCTCGGTGGCGTGGAGATCCCTCATTCGCGCGGCCTCGATGGCCACAGCGACGCCGACGTGCTGTGCCATGCAATCGCCGACGCAATTCTTGGAGCCATCGGCGAGCGCGATATCGGCCATCACTTCCCCAACACGGATCCAAAATACGCGGGCATGTCGTCGCTTCAGATTCTGCACCGGGCTCTCGAGTTGGTGAAATCCGTGGACGGGCACGTCGTCAATGTGGACTCCACGCTCATCGCAGAAGCTCCGAAAATCGCCCCGCATATCCAGGCGATGAAGATCAATATCGGACGCGAGCTCGGGCTGCCGCTGCGCCGGGTGGGCATCAAGGGCACGACAAACGAGAGCATGGGCTTCATCGGCCGTGCAGAGGGCATCGCGGTGGTTGCGGTCGCAAACGTCGAACTGCCCGAGTAACGCACACTTCACGATCGCCGGCGTGGCGGATGGCATTTCTCGCGCGTAAGATGGCGGCATGTTCGCACGGCTTTCGGGTATCAGCCGCATCATCGTGCTGCAGATTGGGATCATTTTCATGGCGATGCTGTCCGCGGGAATGATGCTGCGCGTGACGGGTCACGGCCGGCGGGATGCGGAGATCCGCCTGGTACAAAATCCAAACTATCGCCCGCCAGGCATGGCCGCTTTCGCGCGAGATCGGGGCATGCTCCTGCTTATAATTCCGACGGCGTTCGCAGTGGCTGCGGTGCGGCGCAAACAGAAGTACGGAGCGCACGACGAAAGCATGACTTTCAATTTCGTGGCAATCGTAGTTGCAGGCGTGCTGTTGTTTCTTGCGATTGGGGCCACATTCCAGCCGTTGATTTCTTTCGGCGCTCTCTGAAGAGCGCGGGTCACTTTTGCACGGTAATCGAGAGCGTTTTTGTCTCGCCGCCGCGCAGGATTTCGAGATCCACGCGGTCACCGGGTTGCTTGTCGCGAATCGAATAGCTGAGCAAGTCGCTCTCGCGCTCGACCGGTTTGCCGTCGAACTTGAGGAGAATGTCGCCCTTCATAACGCCTGCTCTCTTCGCAACATCGTGAGGCGCATATTGGCCCACGTGTTTCACCAGCAGGGCCTTCGTGTCGTCGGCGAGTTTGGCGGCCTTGCGCTCCGCCGCGGTGAGTTCGTCGAGCTTCATCGCGCCGAGGCCCGCCCTGCGCAGTTCCCAGCTCGAGGCCCGCCACGAGATGTCGTCGCGTTGCCGCCAACCGGGGAAAAGTGCGAGCATGATTTCGCGCGGCTTGCCATCGCGCAGGACGGTGGCCTTCACGGGGCCGCCTCCGCCGGGCACAAGATGCAGCACCCACTGGACATCGGCGATGCTGAGCAGCGGCTGGCCGTTCATCGTCTGGATGACGTCACCCTTTTGAAATCCTGCCTGCGCCGCGGCTGTGCCAGGCTCCACGCGCACGACGCTGGCGCGCTGCTTCGGGTCGAGGATCAGGCCGAGCGACTTCGGGTGCGGATACTGAAAGAGAATTTCGTCCGGGAACTGGCCCGGTTTATCCCGATACCAGCGGCGCTGCGCGTCGCCGACCTGGTGACAGTGGATGCACGACTTCACGACTTCGCCCTCGTAGTTGAGCTTGTCGGTGTATTTTCCCTCGAGGGACGGGAATTTCTCCGGCACGGGGAATTCCGGCACTGGGCCGCGTTTGGCGGCAAGGCTCGCTTTCACCGCGGGAAATTTGGCGTGCAGCTCAAGCGCTCCCTCGAGGGCGCGCGCGAGGCCGTCCACGCTCAGGTCGTCCTCCCACGCGGTGTGATGCGAGCGCGTGCCGTAGCGCCCGTAGATGGTTTCGTCAGCATTCAGCATGAAGACGGCCGACGATTGATCGGTGTCGAATTGAAACAGCGAAAGGTCGAGGCCATTTGTGGACACGACGCGCACCAGCACGAACTTGCTGAGCAGCGGTTTCACGACGGCGTCCTCGTTCACGAGGTCGTCGTCGAGCTTCACGCATTCGCTGCACGGGATGCATCGGAAAAGCACGAGCATCGGCTTGCCGCTCGCCCGGGCCTCGGCGAATGCACGGGGCAGATCGTTGTAGATCCAGACGCCCGCCGCCTCGACCTTCGCGCGGTCGGCGCGGACTTTTTCCTCGCGGGTCTGCGCGAGCGCGGTGGTGGTGATGAGGGCCGCCGAGATGAGTGAGATGGTCAGCTTGTTCATGGTGGTTGCTCAAAGTCTGACGGTGCGTGCGGGAATGGGCAAGCAGTGCATGAGGCGCGCGAAGGAAGGCGTATCACTTTTTACCACTTTTTCCCAATCGCAGTGGTCCTTCCGATCCGCTCTTCCCTGATTTTGTGGCCCCATTGCGACACGATGGCACTGCGCGCCGTATCACTTCCGTATCTGGTTTTCATCGGATTGGGTAAACCGCGTTGTTGTGCATGGGAAACATGTTGGCGCGGCTGCGAGTCGAATGTTGACCATGGGTGCCGGGTGTGAATTTCCGGCCGGTTTCGAAGAAAACGCGGAAGGCTGGCGAGGAGTTCATGCAAACCGTTATGGCCGATTTATGGCCATTTGTCAAGGCGACAAAGCGCCTGCTCGCGGTGACGGGGGATGAGAGGGGACCGAGGTGGCTTTGTCTGCTCAGCCTTCGCCGAGAGCGGAATAGAGCTTAGCGAGGCGGCGGGCGTGCTCGTCGTAGGCGGACTCGAAGAGATCCGTGGCACGCGCCGCGCCCACGATGGCCGCGGCGGTGAGGACCCGCGGTGGCTGCCCGGCAGTCGTGAGGCGGGCGGCGGTTTCGGCTTTGATCGAATTCACCAGCAGGCAGCCGCCGACGGTGGAGCCGGGCGCGACGGGGGTATCGAGGCCGGGGACGCGCACCATGGCGTCACCGACGGGTGCGCCGGTGTCGAGGGTGAGGTCGGCAAAGTCCTGCAGCTTTTTCCCGGAGGGGTGTCGCGATGTGCTGGCTTCGCTGTGTGCGCGGGAGATGATCGCCACGACTCGAACCCCGGCTTTTTGAAAGCACTCGGCGATCTCGATGGGGACGACGTTGCATCCGGATGAAGAGATCACTAGGGCAGAGTCCTGTGGCGAGAGGGCGAAATTCCTCAGGATGCGCCCGGCGAGTCCGCTGACGTTTTCGAGGAACATCGCCTGCCGCTGGCCGTTCGCGCCGACGACGAGATTGTGAAAGGTGAGCGAGAGTTCGACGATGGGATTGAATCCCGGGAACGAGCCGTAACGCGGCCACATTTCTTCGACCAGGATGCGCGAGTGCCCGCTGCCGAAGACATGTACCATGCGTCCAGCGAGTATCGTTTCCGTGAACCAATCCGCAGCGCGCGAGACGAGCGGGAGCTGGCGCTCGACGGTGTCGGTGATGGCGCGGGCGTGGGCGAGGTATTCGGCGGCTGCGGACATGGCGGTTGACGAATGGCCGATGGCGATTAGCGAGTCGAGCGCCGTGACTGCCGATCGGCCAGGTGGGTGTTCGCAGAGCCTTTCTCAACAATGCATAAACCCATAAAGAAACAAAACGATCCCAATCGCGATTCCCACGGGAATGGCGACTGACATCGAATACACCCATGTGCTCACCGAGTCCCATTTCCGGCGTAAACCGACTTTTCCCATAGCGCACGTGGTCAGACCGACGCCAAGACTTACCACAACGATGTCGATCCCGACTTCCTTAAGCATTTTCCGCAGCACCTGCCCGTAGGTCAAAGAGGCCTCTCTAAAAATAGATTGGAGCAAAACAAACAGAACGACGCTCGTGCAGCCGCCGGCGATCAGCCCGCGGATGGCCGGACTGCATCCCATTTTCTGTGCTTCCTCTTTCTGGTGTTCGATTTCAGCCGCGAGCGCATCCGGATCCATCTGACCGAATTCGAATCCGCATCCCCAGCATGTGCCGTTCAGCCAGTGCTCGTCTCGCACGCGGTGGCGGCATTTTGGACAGTTGTGAAGTCCTCCGGTGGCCATGGGTTGGTTTCGAATTTAGATACTGCCGGAGAATAACGAGTCGAGCTTGGTCGCGTGCCTTTCACTGCGAGCCAGGCCCCACGACGCCGTCGCGCGCCACGACTGCCGATCAGCCGTGGAGACGCATAATGAGGAACGTAGTGATGATACCCACGGGAATGGCGGCGAAAATAGACACCCCCCCATGTGGTCACCGAGTCCCATTTCAGGCGCAAGCCGGCAGCCATGGTTTAGTTCATTGAGCGCTTACGAAGAGAGCGCCGAGAGTCCTCTTTTACCATCGAATCAGGATAAACAAGAGGAAGAGATACAGCATCGGAACCGGGAGGATCCCTCCGATAAATGCTGCGACCCAGATCATCAATGAAGACCACTTTTTCTTTCGCGCGAACTGCGCAGCAGCACAGGCTCCGATCCCGGCGAAATAACCGATGATACTTGCAGGAATGACTGCGCTCAAAATGAGGCGGGCACCTGTTGGAAACTTGCCGCTCAAAGCGGGTGAGTTCATCTCATCAGCGATCCACATGGCGAGGACCACCGCGATGCCCGCCCCGACGACAAATCCGCGGATTGCCGGACTATATCCCAGACGTTCCCGTTCCGCACGCTGCCGCTCAATTTCTTCTGCAAGCTCGTCCGTATCCATCCGCCCAAAATCGTACCCGCATCCCGTACAGACGCCTTGCAGCCAATCCGCGTCCCGCACGGGTTGTTTGCATTTCGGGCAGTCGCGGAGTCCGCCGGTGGCCATTGCCTGGTTGAGAGTTGGTCGTTGAGAGTTGAGCGATCGAACGGGCTGTTCGCGCGAAAAATCACAATAGCGAGTTGACCAGAAACGCGAGCGAGGTGAGCACCAAAATCAATATCGGCGGGATGATGGCTCCGACGATTGTGGCCACCCACGTGGTGCCTGATGACCATTTCTTGTAACGCGCCTGGCACGCGCCAGCCCACGCTCCAAACGACGGGACGGACCCAGCAAGTATCGAAGGGAGGAGCCCTTCGAAAAAGAACTTGAGCTGGGAGTTAGCCGGGGCGGTTTGCGCGATCCATATCGCGACCGTCATCGTCGTCACAGCCCACACAGCAAGTGCGCGGGCTCTCGGGCTCCATCCCAACCGCTGCCGCAGTTCGTCCTGACGCTCGATTTCGGCTGCGAGCGCGTCCGGGTCCATTTCGCCGAATTTGAGCCCGCATTGGCGGCACGCGCCATTCAGCCAGTCCGCGTTCCTCACGCGCTGGCTGCATTTCGGGCAGGTATGGAGTCCGCCGGTGGCCATTGCTCGGTTGAGAGTTGGTGGTTGAGAGTTGAGTGATCGAACGGGCGGGTCGCGCAATGCGCGGAAGCCGGGGCAACGCTGCGTTCAAATCATCCGAGCATCAGTCCCAACAACAACATGATGGCGACGAAGAGGATTAATGGCGCGAGTCCGACAAAAAACGACAACGCCCAGGCATGCCCCGACGAAAGCTTTTGGCGGCGTGCGCGGAGTGCTGCGACGTATGCGCCGCCGATGGTCAGCGATCCGATGATCCCGCACGGCAGAAGGACCCTGAAGACAAGGCGATTGAAAGCCGAGGGCGAAAAGAAACTGCCGAATCCTCCCGGGTGCACGAAAATCATCAGGAGCGAGAGGCTGAGCGAGGTAATCGATGCCACTCCGAGCGCGCGCACGCCCGGGCTGCATCCCATCCGCTGCTCCTCATCCTGTTGTCGTTCGATTTCATCCGCAAGGGCGTCGGGGTCCATTCTGCCGATTTCGAATCCGCACAGGGTGCAGACTCCGTGCACGGAGTAAATCTCATGCAAGGGTTGCTTGCATTTGGGACAAGTGAGCAGCCCGCCGCCGGTCATGGGAACACGGGTAAAACATGCTGAGATGATAAGCGAAGCCGGAAAACCGGGTCTCAACTACTTGCGTCCGGCGATGAATGCGGTCAACGCGACGACTGCTGCGACCAGGAAGATGACGCCGATCCCGCCAGCAAATGCGACCAGGTACGTTCGGTGAATTGGCTCATCGGATGCGCGCTTGCGGCGCAAGGAGAGCCACGCGCCAAATGCTGCGACGAGGCCGAAAAAGAACCCAAACGGCAGATAGTTGAGGAACTTTTGCAAAAGCGGAAAAGATAAAGGCACGCCTCGAAACACCGGCATCTTTGAGAGCGAAAACACGAGTGCGACTCCGGCCATCACGGTCGCACCCACGGTGAAAACGGCGGCAAATTTCCGCGTGTATCTGTACTGCGAAGTCGATTCGCGTTGCTGCTCCATTTCGTCCGCGAGGTAGTCCGGATCCATGCGGGCAAAATCCAGTCCGCATTGCGTGCAGACGCCTTGCAGCCAATCCGCATCGCGCACGGGTTGCTTGCATCTCGGGCACGTGATGAGTCCGCCGATGGCCATGGGTTGGTTCAGAATTCAGATACGCCGGAGAATGACCAGTCGAGTGTGCCGGCATGTAGCCATTCAAATTTCATGCGCCTCGCGCAGCATGAGTCGCCGATCATTGGTGCGTGAAACGAATGAGGAGCACGATCATGATAGCCACGGCAATGGCGGCGCAAACCGACACCGCCCATGTGGTCACCGAGTCCCATTTCAGGCGCAAGGCGGCGTGTCCCAATCCCCATGAAATTAGACCTGTGCCAGCACCGATGGCGCCGATGCCGGCAGAGAATTCTCTAACCATCATCTTCAGATCCCTCCATGTGGTCGTCCTGTCTTCGTCGGGCAGCATCATGTAGAGCAACGTAAACAGCCCGAGCATCGTGCATCCGCCGACGATCAATCCGCGGATCGCAGGCCTGCACCCCATCTCCCGTGCCTCTGCCTGCTGGCGTTCGATTTCGTTCGCGAGCGCGTCCGGATCCATCTGGCAAAACTTTAGGCCGCAATCGCGGCACGCGCCATTAAGCCAGTCCGCGTCTCGCACGCGCTGATTGCATTTCGGGCAGGTGGATAGTCCTCCGACGGCCATGAGTCGATTGATCGGTGGATGAGACACCGGCCCGCGTCACCGGTTCAAACGAGAATGCGTTCCGGGACGACCATTTTCTGCCGCTCGGTGAGGCGGCGGATGAGGGCGTCCCACGCAGCGTGGCCGCTGATGATCTCGATCTCCACGCGCAGGTAGTAGATCGGCACCTCGAGTTTCTCGATGCCTGCGATTTTCTGCGGGAAGCGGACCGCGTCCTTCTCCGTGGTGACGACGCAATCGAGGTCGCGGCGGATGGCGCGCGCCATGAATTCCGTGAGTTCTTCGTCGCGGAAACGGTGGTGGTCCGCAAAGCGTGAAGTGATGACGAGATGAACCCCAAGCTTTTCGAGCGCGCCCTCGAAGCTCTCCGGGCGTGCGATGCCGCTCAGGGCGCCGATGTATTTTCCGCGGAGCCAGTCGAGGGGCTTGCGATCGTCGGGGTCGTACAGGTTTTGCAGGTAGCGCGGACCGTGGGCGCATTCCACGATCTCGGCAGTCTGGTTGTATTCGCGGATGCGATGGATGAGTGCGTCGCTCTCGCCGCGGATGGCCTTCGTGATGAGAATGTAGCTGGCGCGCCGGAGATTCGATGGGGGTTCGCGCAGGGTGCCGCGCGGAAGAAGGTATTCGTTTCCAAACGGGGCCTGGCGATCGATCAGGCAGATGTCGATGCGGTGCTGGATGTCCTGGTACTGCATCCCGTCATCGAGAATGAGCACGTCGGCATTGAATTCGCGGATCGCGTGGCGGCCGGTGCGGGCGCGGTCGCGGTCCACGAGCACGAGCACATTGCCGAGTGAACGGGCGAGCATGAACGGCTCATCGCCGGCCCACGCGGAGTCGAGCAAGAGCCGGCGGCCATCGTGCACGACGCGCGGCTTGAAGCGGCCAAACCAATAGCGGCGCAGCCTGCGCATGAGCGGCGGCTTCCGGCTCTTGTAGCCGCGGCTGAGGATGGCGACCTTTCGTCCGCCGTCCTGGAGCTGACGCGCGAGTTTTTCGACGACCGGCGTCTTGCCGGTGCCGCCAACGGTGAGATTGCCCACGCTGACGACCATCACGCCAAGCTGGCGGGCTTTCAGGAAGCGATTGCGGTACAGCCAGAGCCGCAGCTGCGCGATGCCGCGAAACACCCACGAGAGAATGTAGAGCAGCCAGCGCAGCAACATGGCGCGTTTGCCGAACCGGCGCTCGAGGATCACGTCGGTGGCAAATTGCTCGAAGCGGTCGAGGTTGTCGCGAAACGCCATGCGTGGGTGATTAAAGCGGGAAGGGTGGGGGAATTTCAAGGCGCACGAATTTGTATTGGGGCGGGGGAGAAAGGTGATTTCAGCAATGGTGCGCCTCGCCTCGCGTCCACGATTCACATCGGGCGTTTTAGAGCGGTTCAACAATTTCCGTGGTCGTCAATGCGCAGCGAGCGCAGATCTGGAGTGCGGGAACTTGTTACCGCTTTCGGAAGGCGGCGGAGCCGCGCGGTGGGTAACCGTTCGCAAGCACGCAAGGGGCAGCCCTATAATTTTGCGAAGCTGCGGAGGTTCCGGCGTCGCACCATTGCCGAAACAGGAGCGTCGCTCTCGTATCTCATCGTTCTCCCGCCGCGTTCGCTGCGCTCACCCTCCAAAGCGGGAACAAGTTCCCGCAGTCCAAAAGGGCGCCGCTGCATGGCTACACCATTAATTTAATCGGTATGCTCGAACGTTTCCTTGATGACGCCGGCCAGATCGATGAGCAGGCGATCCGCCTCGCCGGTATAGGAAGAGCCATGCATCACGGCGAGCGTCTGCGGCTTCAGGTCCGCCAGCGAGCGAAAGACGCCCTCCGTCTGCCGCGTGTAGGGCATGTAGCCGGCGAGCGGTCCTTGTTGCAGCCGTTGCATCGCGCTGCGCGTGGGGCCGATGAGCTCGGATGTCGTCATCGGCGCAGGGTTGCCGAAATGATGGAAGAGGTCGGAACAGAGCAACGTCTTGCGCGTTTCTTCAAACAACACGCCAGCGTCCCAGCCGTGCGGAATGTGCGGCGACGCATGGAACCGGAAGCGATGTTTGCCCGTGGTGAGCACGTCATCCCGTGTCATGCCGCGCGCGGGGCGCATGGAAAAATCGTCCACCGTCACGAGTTTGCCGACCAGCGTGCACACCGGCTGCGCTTGTGGTGCGATTTGCAGCCAGTCGTTGAGCGCGCCGCATTCATCCGATTCGAAATGGCTCCAGGCGATGTGGCGCAGCGTGGCGGGATCGATGAGCTTCGCCACGGCCTCGCGCAACGCGGGGAACATCGACCTCAGCCCTGTATGAAAGAGCAACGGCTCCTCGTCGCGGACGAGGAAGTGATTAAACTGCATGTCAAAGTCCGGCACGTAGACGGAAAGACGGAACAGGTCTGGAGCGATTTCATCGATGGAGGCCATGGTCGGGAGATTGGAAATTGGAACGAGGGTTTAGCAAGCCGGCGCAAAGTGAAAAAAACGCGTGCTGGAAGTTTCAGTCGGCATGATCCTCTCGCGGTTACTTTGCGGTTTCCGGCACCTGGCCGATCCACAGCCGATTGCCGTCAGGGTCGTCGATCCGGAACTCCGTGAGGCCGTAAAAGGTGACGGCGAGGTCTGGCACATCGAGCCCGTTTTTTCGCACCTGCTGGTGATACTCAGCGATATTGTCGGGGTACAAGTAGATCACGGATTGCCTGGGGGCGTCGCGATGGAGGTTGATCGATTGGTCCAGCATCAGGCGGCATTCGTCGAAGCACAGCATCGCCCAGCCCCAAGCATCCACCCTTCGTTCGACGCTGAATCCGAGTTTCTGATAGAAGTCGATGCTTGCGGGCATGCTCTTCACCGGGAGCATCGGGATGAGGCGGTTCATTTTCATCGGCTCTCTCAAGTCCGTGTTCCGGGGCGGGAGGTCAAGCTGCCGGCGACAGTCTGCCCGGCTCGTCGCGCCCTATTTCGCGCCTTTCGCCGCGTGTTGCTCCAACCAATCGATTCCCTTGCGAATGTCTCCAAAGACATTGCCCCGCCAGCCGTGGCCGCCTTCGTAGGTCTGGAACTCCACCGTTGCTCCCGCCTTGCGCAGTGCGTCGCGAGCGGCCTCGGCTTGCGCGATCGGAATGAAATCCTGCGGCGAATGATAAATGTAGTACGGATGACCCTTTGCGGCCGTGAGCGCCGGAAGTTCCGCGGGTCGGAAAATCGACATCGCCACGAAAGTGCCGGTGATGCCGGATTTGGGGTGCAGCGAGAATCCGTAGCCGCTCATCCCACTCGATGACCACGTGAGCGTGAATGAATAGCGCGGGTCGAGTTTGTGCGTCTTGGCGACCTCCCCGCGAACGGCGAGGAAGAAGTCCAAAGTGCTGAATTTCATCTCTCGCACGCCCGATTTTTCACCCGGCCACACGATATTCTTTGCCTGTTCCGGCGTCCACACGGGGGCCACGAGCTGAACCACGAGATAGCCGTCGGGAATGGCGTTCTTTGCGATACGCGTGACGAATGGCTGGAACTGCGCGTCGCCGGAACCGCCGGGCAAAACGAACAGCGTCTTCCATCCGTCCTTGGGCGCCTCTTCGGGGCGTTGGATGAGGAAATAGCGTTTCTTCTCGTCACCGCCCGCGCGGAGATCCTGGACCTTCATGTCAGCGATGTCCTCGGGAACATCGGCGGCGAGAGCACCGGGTGTGCGGGAGAGAAAAACGGTTACGGTCGCCAGCAGCGCAAGATGGCGCATCAACGGGTGGATTGAATGAGTCACCTTGTGGAATGACGTTGTTTGAGGCCGGTGTAACAATGGCAGCACACGATCGCCATGTCGTTGAATGCCTCAAAGGCCGGCGTCTTGTCGCCTTCGGAAAGATAGAACGACTCGCATCGGTCGCACCATGCCTGGAGATCATCGGGATCGGAGTTGTTCTCGATGAACCCAACCGGTTGGGGAGCGTCGATCATGTGCGCGCAGACGACGGAGGCGACCCTCCTGCCGTGAGTGCAGCAATTGATCAGGAGTGGTTCGTCTTCGAACATGGTGTCATTGACGCGTACCCACGCAACAGATGAGGCGGGTGGCACCAAGTCGACCGAATTCGATTCGGCGAAGATGTTAAGCGCGTGATGCGCCTAGCCGATCTTGTATCGGCCCGGCATCTTCACCTCGGGCTTCGGCACCGGGCTCTCCATCGTGGCGGTGTTCACGTCGAACGGCGCGAAGTTCTCCTTCGAATCCACGACTTCGTCCCAGGTGACCGTCTTGCCGGTGTAGGCGCTCATGCGGCCCATGATCGCGAGCAGGGAGCTGTGGGCCAGCTGCTCGCCCATGTTCACGGGCTTGCCGGCACGGATGCTCTCGACGAGTTCCTTGTGCTCCTGGACGTACATCTTGTTTGCGATGCCGTCCTTGCCATCGTCGCCGCCGCCGCGCTCGAAATGCCAGCGCTTGCCGTCGTTGGTGTCGAGCACGTGGAGTTTGCCAAATCCGTTCACCTGTCCCACGCCGTTTGCGCCGGTGATGTAGTCCTTGTTCTCGCCGTCGCAATTGGCCTGCTGGCGCGCGAAGATGAACCCGCGTCCGCCACTCGCGAACTCATACATCACGCCGAAGTGATCGTAGACGTCGCCGTACTCCGGCTCGATGCGCTGCTGGCGCCCGGCGAGCGCCGTGCACTTCACCGGCGGCTCGTCCTTGAAGGCCCAGCTCATCTTGTCCACAGAATGCACGGCCTGCTCGACGAGATGGTCGCCGCTAAGCCACGTGTAGTAGAGCCAGTTGCGGAGCTGGTATTCGAGGTCCGTCCAGCCGGGCTTCCGGGGATTCGGCGGCCACGGGCTGCCGGCGAGATAGGTGCCGTAATAGCAGCGCACATCGCCGATGAATCCCTCGTGCAGCTTCTTCCAGGTCGCACGCTCCGCCGTGCTGAAGCGCCAGCAAAAGCCCGTCTGGATCGCGAGATTCTTCTCCTTCGCTTTTTTCACGGCTTCCATCGCGTGGCGGATGGCCGTCGCATCCACGCCGAGCGGCTTTTCGCAAAAGACGTGTTTCCCGGCGTTGATCGCCTTGTGCAGATGCGCCGGACGAAATCCGGGAGGCGTGGTCAGAAGAACGATGTCGATGTCCGTCGCGAGCACCTTGTCGATGGCGTCGAACCCGATGAACTTGTTCTTGTCATCCACCTTCACCTGGTCGGGCCGCTGGGTCTTGATGTTGTTGTAGCTCGTCTCGAGCTTGTCCGCATGCACGTCGCCCATCGCCGTGAGCACGACGCTCGGGTCGGCGTTCATGGAGTCCGTAAGCGCCCCGGAGCCGCGGCCACCACAGCCGACGATGCCAATCTTGATGGCCTTCGCGGCCTGGGCATTGACGATATGCGGAAAGCCGGTGATGAGCGCGGTGCCCGCCAGGCCGGCGGTGCCCCGGCGAAGGAATGAGCGGCGGGTGACTGGTGTGATGATGTGGTTCATGTCGGTCGGTAGAATAGGAAGGGGCGCGGAGCTAAGCAGCGGTTGGCTGCGTGTCCAGCGCCCGGTTTTGTGAGCGCGGAGAAAAGCCGTCAAGCGGCCCGGGCTTTGGGAAAAAACGAGGTTCCGGCTGCCGGACAGGGGCGGAATCCGGAAAAAAGCTCGTGACGATGAATCTTCCGTAATACATACTCCCCTTCGCCCACCCTCAGTTTGACACGTTTTAAAAACACCCTTAACTCTCTCTTATGGACGCCGCCTTTCACGACACCCGGACCGCTTGGGAGAAATTCCAAACGAAGCTGAACGAGTCCCGGATTTTCATGCTTTCGCTGATGCTACATGTGGCGTTGGTGTTCCTGGCGGGTGGTATTTATCTCTTTCACGTGGCCACGGAGAATGCGGACTTTGTCGCCGATGGCGGTGACGGGCTCCTCTCGAACAACGACAGCCTGCCTCCGGCGCCGGAGCAGCCGCAGGACGCAGTTCCCACGGAGACTTTCGAGAGTTCGGCTCCTGACGTGAACACGCCCACGCTGGACGTGATCAGCACGACGGCGACCACGAACACCTTCAAGGTGAATACCGCGAGCGTGAGGGTGAACATCCAGAACGCCAGCGACCTCTCGAAATCCGCCGGCAACATCGCGCGGGGCGTCCCCGGTGGAACCGGTGGGCTTCCGGGCGCGATGGGCGGCAGGACGGGCAGCGGCCGCGGCAAGGCGGCACAGAAATTTGGTCAAAAGCCGAAGAGCGAACTCGCCATTTTGCGCGGCCTCGACTGGCTGGTGAAGGTCCAGAGCGGCGACGGCTCGTGGGGCGAGAAGAACAAGGGCGCCATGACGGGTCTTGCGCTGCTGTGCTTCCTCGGCCACGGCGAGACGGACAAGTCGCCGCAGTACGGTGTGACGGTCGCAAAGGCGGTGCAGTGGACGCTGGATGAAGGCACGAAGAACCAGGGCAACCTGAACATGGAGGGCAGCATCACGCAGACGGGAGCCTACGAGCACGGCATCCTGACCTACGCGTTGGGCGAGTACTTCACAATGACCAAGGACGAGCGCGTCGTCGAACTCCTGAAGTCGGCGATTGGCAAGATTGTGACGGGCCAGGGCCCGGGCGGCGGATGGAACTATCATTTCGACAAAACCCGCAATGACCTCTCGGTGAGCGGATGGCAGATTCAGGCGCTCAAGGCGGCCCACCTCAGCCAGCTCAATTTGCCCGGCGTGGATGCGGCGCTCGACAAGGCGGTCGAGTACATCGATCGCGTGAAAGGACCGAAGGGCGGCTACGGCTACGTCGGGCCTGAAGATCGTTACAGCCTTTCGGGCGTCGGCGTGCTCTGCCGGCTGTTCTGGAAGGGCGACCGCGGCGACGTGAGCAAGGGCATGGATTTCATCTTGGATGAAACCGACAAGCATCAGCCGAAGCCAATCCAGTACAAGGGAGACAACGCGGACCTATACGCGTGGTATTACCACACGCAGGCGGCCCTGATGTATGGCGGCGCAGCGTGGCAGAAATGGAATCGCTGGTTCCAGGACGAGATTTGCGATTCGCAGAATCCTGATGGCTCGTGGCCGGCGCCCGGCGGCAAAATGCATGGCCCGGCGAATGAAGAGTCCGTGGCCGGCAAAGTCTACCGGACCACCTTCTGCATCCTGATGCTCGAGGTGTACTACCGGTACATGCCGAGCCACACGGCGCTCTAAGAGGTAAGGCGATAAGTCGCGCGCGGGTGGATTTTTCCGTGGATTCAGGAAGTCTCGTTCAGTAAACGAGGGGCATGTCAGCCACATCGTCCCAAGAGCCGGCGCCACCCTCCGGCGACCGGCGCGAGTTTTTGAAAAGCGCCGCCTGCTGTGTGCTCGGAGGTGCGTGTGTTTTGCCCCCGGTCGTGGCCGGAGCGGTGGTGCTGCTCAGCCCCATCCACAAGAAACCGCTGGACGGCATCAAGGTGAAGCTCTCCACGCTCGATGCGCTGCCCGTTGGCGGCGCGCCGAGGCTGTTTGAAATTGTCGTTGAGCGGACGGATGCGTGGACGCGCCATGAGCGAAGCGAAGTCGGGCAGGTTTTCCTCGAGAGAAAGGGAGAGCGGGAGGTGCGCGCATTTCAGGCAGCGTGCCCGCATCTCGGCGGGGCGATCCAGTACCGGAAGGAGCAAAAGGACTTCTACTGCCCCATTCACGACAGCGCATTTTCCGCGGACGGAGCGGTGGTGGGCAACAGCCCTGCTGCGCGCGGGCTCGATATGCTGGAGGTCGAGATTACCGACTCCGGCGAAGTATGGGTGAAGTTCCAGGATTTCAAGGCGGGCATCGCGGAAAAAGTGCCGGTCGCATGAAAGCGCGACGCTCGATTCACGAAGCTGCGCGCACATTTTTCACATGAGGATTTTTGACTGGCTCGACGACCGGACTGGCTACCGCAAATTGGTGCGGACGGCGCTGTTTGAGCACGTGCCCGGCGGCGCCCGCTGGCGCTACGTGTGGGGCAGCACGCTCTCGTTCGCGATCGTCGTGCAATTCATCACCGGGATTTTCCTGTGGATGCACTACAGCCCGAGCGCGCAGAGCGCGTGGGAGAGCGTGTATTACATCAATGATGTGATGCCGGGCGGCTGGATCCTTCGGGGCATCCATCACTTCATGGCGCAGCTCATGGTCCCGCTACTGATCCTGCACTTCATGCAGGTGATGCTCGACGGTGCCTATAAGGCGCCGCGGGAATTCAATTACTGGTTTGGCCTCGGCCTGCTGGTGCTCACGCTCGCAATCTCGCTCACGGGCTACCTGCTGCCGTGGGACCAGCGCGGCTATTGGTCCACGAAGGTCGCAACGAACCTCGCAGGCAATGTGCCGTTGATCGGCGACAACCTGCAGCGGGTCGTGGTGGGCGATGCGAATTACGGGCATCATACGCTCACGCGGTTTTTTGCGCTGCACGCCGGTGTTTTGCCGGCGGCGCTCGTGGGGCTGATCGTCGTTCACGTGGCATTGTTCCGCAAACACGGGCTCACACCGAAGCTCCCGAAGAAGAAGCCGGACACCATGTTCTGGCCGGACCAGGTGCTGAAGGACGCCGTCGCGTGCATCATAGTGATGGGCGTTGCGCTGGGGCTCGTGTGGTACTTCAAAGGCGCCGAGCTCGGTGCTCCCGCGAACCCTTCCGAGAGCTACGACGCTGCTCGGCCGGACTGGTATTTCATGTTCCTCTTTCAGTTTCTGAAGTACTTCAAAGGGGACCACCTGATCTGGGGTTCGCTGATCATCCCGGGAATTGTCTTCGGCATCTTCATGCTCATGCCGTTCCTGGGGCGGTGGAAGCGGGGACACGTTTTCAACCTCGTCATGCTGTTCGCCGGGCTCGCTGGATTTGCGGCGCTCACGGCGATCGCGTACACTAAGGACGCGCGCGATCCGCGCTACCGCGCCGCGGTGGCTCAGGCGCACGAGGACGCCAGGCGCACGAAGCTCCTGGCGTCGCAGCACGACGGAATCCCGACCGAGGGTGCGCTCGCCTTCCTCCGCAACGATCCACCCACGCAGGGGCCCCGCCTTTTTGCAAAGGAATGCGCGAGCTGCCACACGTACAAAGGCCACAATGGGCTCGGCCTTCCGATGGCCGACAAGGACCGCAGCGCGCCCGACCTCGCGGGCTTCGGCTCGCGCGAATGGCTGCGCGGATTCATGGACCCGAAGCGAATCGAGACGCTTCACTACTTTGGCGGCACCCGCTTTGTGAACCCGCCGCCGGATGATGCCACGAAGTCCAAGCTGCTTGATCTACGCGGGCTGCTCGCGCCGCCCGCCCCGGCAGACACGGTGCGTTTTGAGGCAGACCTGGTCGAACTCGTGACGAAGGAGGACGCGACGCCGGAGCGAAAGGCAGCGCTGGTGAAGGCGATCGGAGGCCGCGCGGCGAACCCCGATGAACGCTCGAAAGTAGAGGCGATGGCGACGCGGCTCGGAGCGGAGGCAAAGGCGCCCAAGAAGAGCAAGATGGTGAACCTGATTCTGGAGAAGGTTCCGAAATACGACGCCGAGGAGAAGGCGCAACTCGAGAAGATCATCATGGCCATCAGCGCCGAGGCGAAGCTCCCGTCGCAGAAGGACGCGGACGCCCGTGACATGGCTCAAATCGAGGAAGGGCGCAAACTTCTCAAGGAAGTCGCGCTCGACTGCACGAACTGCCACAGTTTTGGAGACGAGGAGGGCGATTCCGGCCCGACTCTGGTCGGGTATGGCTCGGTGCAGTGGCTTAAGGAGTTCATCACCAACCCCGCGCATGAGAAGTTCTACGGAAAGCGGAACGATCGCATGCCGCATTTCGGGGAAGGCAGCCGGCTGAATCCGGCGCAACTTGAGCTTCTGGTGCGCTGGATGCGCGGAGAGTAGGGTGCCCAAGTGCTCCCAAGCGGTAGAGCCTAAGGTGCCGGAATTCTGGTATTTATCCCGGGAGGCCGTGCCTCTCGCGAGCGCTGCCGGCGAACACCCGGGCTAAGAATACGGCACGCCGGTGGCTTAAATCGCCAGCATGAGTCGAAATCTGATTCTCGTGATTGCAGCGCTGGCGGTGGCGTTCCCTTGGAATGGCACGGCCAAGCAGCCGTCTGTTTCAGAGAGCCAGACCGCCGCGGCAGCCGTCCGCCATATCTTTGAGGGGAAGTGCCTGGACTGCCACGGCAGCCACCTTTCCAAGCCCAAGGGCCGTTTCGGTTACGTGATGGACCTCGCTCGCGTGGGCAAGAATCCCAAGTATATCGTTCCCGGCAACCCGGGCGAATCGGAGCTGTATCAGATGGTCCTGCACAAGGAGATGCCGGGCGAAGATTCCAGCATCGATCCGCTTACTGCCGAGGAGCTTAAGACCGTTGAGCGATGGATTATGCTGGGTGCCCCGGGCGAATCGAACCCGCCGCCTGCCATCGCGCCGCCGCCGGAAGCTCCGAAGCCGGTTATCGTCCGAACGCTCGGATGGCTGGGGCGATTCCACTCGGCGGCCACGCATTTCCCCGTGGCGCTGCTGCTGACGGCGGTGCTTGCGGAGGCGTTTGCGTGGTTTACGCGGCGGGACCAATGGCTGTTCGTGGTGCGCTTCCTGGTGATTGCCGGGGCGATCAGCGCTCCTGGAGTGGCGTTGCTCGGGTGGTTCAATGCGAAATTCAACGGGTTCACGGGGAACCTTACCGAATGGCATAGATGGCTCGGCATTGGCACCGCCGCATGGGCCGTGGTGTGCGCTGCTTTGATCTGCGCAGCACCGTGCGCGGAGGGTTCGCTTGAACGCCGTCGCTTTCGAGGCGCCCTGCTTCTCGGCGCAGTCATGGTCAGCATTACGGGCTTCCTCGGAGGAATGCTGACATTCGGCGTGGACCACTACTCGTTTTGAGCGGACGCAATCATTTGCGCTGAATCTCGCAGTCTGCCCGCGTCGTAATCCGCGCTCGACACCTGCGCGTTCCTTCCGCCTCCTGCATTTCATGCGCTTGGTCCTTCTGCTTTTGTCGCTTCTCCTCGTCGCCTGCGGGGACAAGCCGCGCACGCTCCGTGTCGGCATGGAAATGAAGTACCAGCCGTTCGAGATGCTCGATGCAAAGGGTGAGCCGGCGGGCGTCGGCGTGGACCTCGCGCGTGCACTCGGCGAGCACCTGAAACTGCCGGTGCAGTTCGAGAACATGCCGTTCGATGGGCTGATCCCTGCGCTCAAGACGGGCAGCGTGGACGTCGTGATTTCCTCGATGACGGCGACCGATGAGCGGCGGAAGAGCATCGATTTTTCCGATCCTTACCTGCGCACCGGCCTGTGCCTCCTGGTCGCTGCAAAGTCCGATATCCAAAGCGCTGCCGATCTCGATCGCGCGGGACGGAAGGTTGCAGTGCTCAAGGCGACGACCGGTCATACGTGGGCCGAGGCGAACTTGAAGAATGCCACCGTGCTCGTGCTGGCGGATGAGGCGGCGGCAGCGCTGGAGATCAGCCAGGGCAAGGCCGACGCATTTATCTACGACCAGATGTCGACGTTGCGGAATTCGCTGAAGTACCCGGACACCACGCGCGCGCTGCTGAAGCCGTTCCGCGAGGAGGGATGGGCCGTGGCGATCGCGAAGGGAAACGATGACCTGCGCGCGAAGGTGAATGCATTCCTGGCGGACTACAAAGCGAAGGGCGGTTTCGAGAAACTCGGCGACAAGTGGCTCGCCGACCAGAAGGCGGAGTTTAAGAAACTCGGCGTGCCGTTTGTGTTTTGAGCAGGGATGTCTTGTGGCGGCTCAGGGCGCTTTGCACGCGTTCCCGTTGTCTGGCGGTGAGTGGCGCGCGCTTCAGCAGCCGCACGAGCTTCGTGCGGATGTATTGCGACCGCGGGAAATATGGCCGCACCTCGACAAACGCGATTGCGATCTCGATCGCGTGCGCATCGCCCGCGGCAATCTTTCGCAGGCCGCTCGCGTAGCCGCCGGGAAAAGCCAGCACATCGTATTCGTCCCGATAGGCGTCGCATGCCCTCGACCAATCGGCGCGCGCCTCCGGGCCGGTGTTCTTGTGGCTGAACGTGTCTTGAACACGATCGTGCAGCGCGACGAGGCGCCTCGCGTTTTGCTGAATAACACATCGCGGCTCGAGTTTCACGTTTCGGTGGTGACTCGAGAATACCCGAGCCCAAGCCCGCAATCCGCCGGGACGGATGCCGGTAACACGGCGCTGCCCGTTATTTTCCCGCAGTCATCCGCCGGGTGATGAATTCGGTGACCTTTGGGATCTTGCAAGTCCCGATCAATTCGGCGGCCTTCGCCGGGTCGGCGGCGACCGACGGCTCGGCAGCATACCAAATCATGAGCGGGAGATTCTGATCCTTCGCGTCGCCCTCGTTTGCGGCGAGCGCCGTGAGAATGGGCCAGCGTTGCGCGAGAGGCACCCGTTGCAAAGCGCTCGCGACACGCAGGCGAACGTGCGCGGAATCGCTCTTTGCGAGCTTCAACATTTCCGCCAGCACGGCGTCGGACGGCTTTTCGTCTTCGCACATGAGCGTCACTGCCCAGCCGCGCACGTACTCGCTTGCGGCGCTCATCGCCTTTAGCGCAGTCGCCTCGGTGAGCTTGCCGCCGCAATGGAGCGCCCACAGCGCGCGGAGTTGCCGCGTGTCGTCGGGATTTTCGGCGAGAATTTTCTCCAGCTCCGCCGCACCGGCTGCATCCAGGCCGCGCTCGGCGAGTTCGAGTCGCGCGGCGCGGACGTACCAATCGTTCTTGTGGAGTTGCAACTTCACGAGTGCGGCCTCGTCGAGCTTCGCGATGTCCACTTTCACCGGCTTCACGGCATCGGTCGTCACCTTGTAGATGCGCCCGTTGCTGCGGTCCGTGAAATCGCGCTGCTGGTGGCAGGGGACCTTGTCGTACCAGTCGTTGATGAACACGCTGCCGTCCGGCCCGTATTGCGGCGAGAGCCCGCGAAACCATTTGTCCTCGCTCACGATGAATGGCTCGAGTTTCTCGCTCTTGTAGCCGCTGCCGCTCCGCACGACGCGCTCATTGCGCTGCTTGTTCATGTGGATGTCGTGGAAAAACAACGTGTCGCGATACTGCGCGGGGAAAAGATCGCCGAGGTAGACCATCATGCCGCAGTAGGCGGCCTTTTCGTAGCGCCCCCACGCGATGGTCTTGATGTCCTCGTAGGTATTCGGGTTCACGTGCGAGCCGCCCTGCCGCTGGTAGCGCGCGCCCTGGATCGCGTGCCACATGTGCGGTATGACGCATGCTTCGAAAAACGCCTCGCCGTGTTCATTCCAGTCGACGCCCCACTGGTTGCTGGCGCCTTCGCACCACCGTTCGAATTTCCGCGTTTTCGGATGAAGGCGAAACACCGCCGCCGTGATGCTGACGCGATCCTCCTTCGGTGTGCCGGGCTTGCCCACCTTCGAGTTGGTGAAGACACCATGAGTGCCGTAGAGCCAGCCATCGGGTCCCCAGGTGAAGTCATTCAGCGTTTCGTGTGTGTCCTCGTTGCCCCATCCGTCGAGCACGATCTCCGGCTCGCTGTCCGGTTTGTCGTCCCCGTTCTTGTCCGGGATGAAGAGCAGGTTTGGCGGAGCGCCGATCCATACGCCGCCGTGGCCGACGGCGATGCCGCTCGAGAATGTGAGCTTGTCGTAGAAAACCGTACGCTTCTCCGCGCGACCGTCACCATCTGCGTCCTCAAAGATCAGGATGCTGTCCTTTTTTTCGCCCGGGCATTTCGGGTAGTTCGTATTCGTCACGACCCAGATGCGCCCGCGGTCGTCCATCGTCATCGCGATGGGTTGCACGACATCCGGCTCCGCCGCGACGACCTGCACCTTGAATCCGGCGGGCAGCTTGAGCTTCGCCGCGGTCTGCTCAGGCGTTTGCCCCGGTTCCTGGGATACCGGGCGATCCTTGTCCTCCAGTGGCGAAGCTGCGAATGACGTGGCGGCGATGACGGCGATGGATGTGGCGAGGAAGCGCATGGAGTTCACGCCATCGGAAATCGCGGACAACCGCAATCCTTTGGAAGCCCCGGGATTTTAACGCCTCAAGCAAGGTGGTTGAGATCGAGACAATTCTGTGTCATGTATCCGCACTCCCATGAACTTGAACCGGCGTTCTCCATTTCAATTCATTCCATCGGGCGTTGCATTTCTGCTGGCGGCATCTGCCTTCTCCCAAGTTCCGGACACTCTCAAGTACTCCCTGGTTCCGCCACCCTCCACGACGCTCCAGACCGACGAGTCGCAGGGAGCCAGTGTGGCGATGGACGGGAATCTGGCGGTGGTTGGGGCTCCGGGCGCCGACTTGAACGTTTACGATGCGGGGATTGTAAAGGTCTACAACCTCGCCAGTGCGACACCGAATATGCCGGTCGCCGTACTGACGCAGCCTGATGCAGTCGAGAACGAGAAATTCGGCGCATGGGTGAGCATCTCGGGCACGCGGGTCGCGGTAGGATGCGGGAATTTCGGACGGATATTTGTCTACGAGCTCGCAGGTGCCACTCCGGCAGTCCCCGTTTTTGCGCGCACCGGTGGCTATACGGCGGTGGCAATCTCCGGCTCAGTCGTCGTGGCAGGGGCGCCCAGCGATAGTACGCTTTCTCCCTACTCGGGAAAAGTGGACGTCTTTGATCTGGGCACTCCTGTGCCAACGCTTCCTGTCGCGACCATTCACAATCCCACGCCATCGATCGCGGATTTCTTTGGAAGTGTCGTGGCAATCGCCGGTTCGCGTGTGGTAGTCGGTGCGTACAACGACGACGCCGGGGCGCAGCACGCGGGCGCTGCGTACGTTTTCGATCTTGCAAGTGCGGTGCCCACTCAGCCGTCGGTGACATTCAGCAATCCTTCGCCGGTCCAATACGGTTACTTCGGTTACGCTGTGGCCATATCCGGGACGCGCGTGGTGGTCGGTGCGGTCGGCGGCAACGTATCGTACGTTTACGATTTGGCCGGCGCCACTCCGGCTGTTCCGGCAGTCACGCTGCCGAATCCGGATGGTTCAGGGGGGTTCGGAGATTGTGTCGGGATCTCCGGAAACCGAGTCGTGGTGGGCGCGCCTTTCGCACCTTCAGGCGGAACCAATGCAGGCAAGGCATTCATCTACGACATGGGAAGCGCGACGCCATCGACTCCCGTCGCCTTCGTTGACAATCCGACGCCTGCGTCGGAGGACCGATTCGGGACATCCGTCGCCATCTCCGGAATTCGCATGGCGATTGGCGCCGATGCTGACGATACCGCGGCGAAGAATGCCGGCAGCGTCTATTCGTACGCCCTCGGCAGCCTGCCCCCGGCGCCGCCTGTCGTCATCAGCAACCCGAGCCCGGCGATCAATGGTGACTTCGGTGCGTCGATTGCCATTTCGGGCTCCCGAGTCGTTGTCGGTGCGCCCCGCGAGGACGAAACCGGCCGGGCTTACGTCTACGATCTCGCTGGGCCATCTCCGGCAACCGCGGTGCTCGTCATCAACAATCCCATCCCCAAATTCGGAGATCGTTTCGGTGCGGCAGTGGGGATACTGGGCAACCGAATCATCATCGGTGCGCCGGGTGTCGATGCTGCCGCGGCAGACGCCGGCCGTGCCTATATTTACGATTTGGCCAGCTCCGTACCGGATTCCCCGGTGGCGACCTTGAACAACCCGGATCCCGGGCCGTACGTTTCGCTCAATGCGTTCGGGAAGTCCGTCGCGATTTCAGGTTCGCGAATCCTGGTGCGCGGGAGTGCCGGTCGCACGTGGGTATACAATCTCGCCGGCGCCCCGGCGGCACCTGTGAGTTCGATCAACGGCGGGGGCGTCGTTGGCCTCTCCGGCAGCATAGCGGTGATTGGTGAGCCTTACGCGACAGGCAGTGCTTCCGAGTCGGGTCGCGCGTTGGTGTATGACGTTGCAAGCGCGACACCCGCGATTGCGACTCTGACCAAGCTCACGGCTGCTGCGAGCGACCACTTTGGCTGGGGAGTGGCGGCTTCCGGCACGCGCATCGCCGTGGGCATCCCCGGCGATGACCCAGCCCCGGGCAGATTCGGCAGCGTGCAGGTTTTCGACCTTGCGAGCGCAAATCCGACGGTGCCCGTCGCCACCTTTATCAATCCGACGTCCGGGTCTGACAACTACGGGGAGTCGGTTGCCATATCCGGGGGCTTTGTTCTCGCGGGCGCTCGCAACGACACTCCCGGCGGCACGGTGCAGGTCTTTCATCTATCTGGCCCGTCGACGCCGCTCGCCACATTGCGGAATCCAACAACGAACTCTTCGGGCGGTTTCGGTGAAGCGCTGACAATTGATGGCACCACAGTTGTCGTCGGCGCTCCGCACGACAGTAAGGTAGGTGTGAGCAAGGGAATGGCATACGTGTTCGCGCCCGGACCGTACTCACTCTGGAAGCACAATGTTGCCGGTGACGCTTTCGCCTCAGATCTGGACGATCCCGATGCGGACTCCATTCCGAATATCATCGAATACTCGCTCCTGCTCTTGCCGTTGGTGTCCGATCCCGCGCCGCTGCACGTCACTGCGCTCGACTTCCCGGAAGGCCGTCGGCTGCGCATCGTGCTCCCGCGCGACCCTGCACGCAACGACGTGACCATCGAGGTGCAGTCTGCAGGAAATGTCAGCGGCCCTTGGGAAACTGTCGCCGCGAGCGTTCTCGGCGCACCGTTCGCCGGGGCGGGCTACGTGAGTGGTGACAGCGCCACGCCGGGACTGAAGTCCGTCGTGATTCGTGACACCGTGAACATGGATGATGCCGTGCAGCGATTCATGCGCGTGAAAGTGACTCGCTGATCGACTCGCGCTTTGCAGCGCTCGCATCCTGTCAGGCATGGACCGCCCTCCAGCACAGTTTTGACGGCGCTTGTCGCGGATTGGCGCGCTGCCGTCGGGTGGGGTGGAGCATGCGGTTCGTCGTTGTGATGGAAGAGAGCCGGGTCGTTTCGGCATCGAAAGGATTCGTTGTGTATCCTGCCGGCCAGAGTAGGTTGGCGACGTGGAAAGGACATCTCCATAGAATCGGCTCGGGTCAGACGAATAGCATTCCTTGGCGGCTTTGAGCCGCGGAGATGTGGGATCGCAACCTTTACCAGCGATGTGTGCGAGGCAGTGGCGGCAGCCACGGATGCGGAGTGCTTCGCGGGGGCGATGAATGACCGCGTGGATGGGTATTCCTACCCCGAGCGCGTGCGATTCGAACTCTTGGAGAAGGACCTGGATTCCTACAGGCGAGCCGCGGATTTTCTGAATTTCAACAACGCCGATGTGCTTTGTGTGCAGCACGAGTTCGGAATCTACGGCGGACCGGCGGGCAGTCATCTGCTGGCGCTGCTCAAGGAAGTGCGAATGCCGGTGGTGACGACGCTTCACACCATTCTGCGTTCTCCGAACCCGGCCCAGCGCAAGGTGATGGATGAAATCGTGCGGCGCAGTGATCGCCTCGTGGTCATGGCCCGGAAGGGAGCGGAGATGCTGCGGGAGATCTACGCGGTGCCCGAAGAGAAACTGGACGTGATCCCTCACGGCATTCCGGACGTTCCCTTCGCGGATTCGAGCGACTTCAAGGCACAGTTCGGTGTGGAAGGACGACAGGTGTTGCTGACCTTCGGCCTGCTCGGACCGGGAAAAGGCATCGAGCACGTGATCGAAGCGCTGCCGGAAATCGTGCGCCGGCATCCGGGTGCCGTGTATCTCGTCCTCGGCGCAACGCATCCGCATCTCGTGGCGCGCGACGGAGAGAGCTACCGGCTCGGGCTGGAACGTCTCGCGGACGACCGGGGTGTGAAGGAGCACGTCATTTTCTACAACCGCTTCGTGTCCCTGGAGGACTTGAAGGAATTCATCGGGGCGACGGACATTTACGTGACGCCGTACCTCAACGAACAGCAGATCACTTCGGGTACGCTCGCGTATGTTTTCGGTGCGGGAAAGGCGGTCGTCTCCACGCCGTACTGGCACGCGCAGGAGTTGCTCGCGGATGGGCGCGGAAAGCTGGTGCCGTTTCGCAATCCGCGGGCCATCGCGGACGCGGTTTGCGAGTTCCTGGACGATTCAGCGGAGATGGAGCGGACCCGTCGTGCGGCTTACGAGATGGGCCGGGGGATGATCTGGCCGGTTGTGGCGCAGCGTTACCTCGAATCCTTCCAGCGGGCGCGGGCGGATCGCCGCGCCCTGCCGCGCGCGGCCTTTGCAGGGTGGACGCTCGCGAGCCGGCCCCACGCCCTGCCGACCTTGCGGCTGGATCACATTGTGCGGATGTCGGATGGCACCGGGATTTTTCAGCACGCCATCTTCAACGTGCCGAACTTTCACGAGGGCTATTGCACGGATGACAACGCTCGCGCCTACATCCTGTGCAATTTGCTCGATGAGACCGGTGGTGAACAGATCGACGAGAACCTCGGCAAAATGGCGACGAGTTATCTCGCATTTCTCGCTGCGGCGCTCACGTACGGGTCGGGGCGATTCCGCAATTTCATGAGCCACGGGCGGCAATGGCTGGAGGAAGCCGGCAGCGAGGACAGCCATGCCCGTGCGCTCTGGGCCGTTGGCACGGGCGCGGGGCGTTCGCGCAACCCGGGGCACCGCCGTTTGTGCGCGCAGCTCTTCGAACGCGGCCTGGCGGCGGTCGAGTCATTTTCATCGCCGCGGGCGTGGGCATTCACGCTGCTCGGCCTGCACGAATACCTGCGCGGATATCCAACGACGCCTTCCGTGCTCGAGATGCGCGTGTCGCTCACCGCAAAACTGGTGACGTTGTGGAAGGGCTGCGCGACGGAGAACTGGCCGTGGTTCGAGTCCAGTGCGACCTATGACAACGCGCGCCTCTGCCAGGCGCTGATTCTCAGCGGCCAATGGATGCCCAATGTGGAAGCGATGGAGATTGGGCTAAAGTCCCTGCAATGGCTCGTCTCCATCCAGAAAACGCAGGCGGGACATTTCCGCCCGATAGGCAGCAATGGCTTCTACAAGCGTGACGGCGGGCGTGCAGACTTCGACCAGCAGCCGGTGGAGGCACAGGCGATGGTGGGCGCGTGCCTCGAGGCGTTTCGAGCCACGCGGGATGCCGCGTGGTCGCGCGAGGCAAAGCGGGCTTTCGAGTGGTTCCTCGGGAGAAACGATCTTGGCCTGCCGCTTTACGACTCGAGCACCGGCGGATGCAGCGATGGCCTGCACCACGACCGCGTGAACGAAAACCAGGGCGCCGAGTCTTCACTGGCCTTCCACCTTTCACTTGCCGAAATGAACTATGCCGAGCATCCGCTCGCGGAGCCGATATGAACGCGACCCGGGTCCGCGGACGTGCACAACCCAATGCCTGACGATCATACCATATGATGAGGAAATACTATCTCACTTCAGAGGATCGTGGAGCCGCCGGCGACACCGGATATGCGCTGGTGTTTACCGTCCGGGGCGAAATGATCGTGCAAGTCACGAAGCACCACGGGCAGCAATACAAGGCTCCGGAGACTCATGAAATTCACGCCCGCGACTTTGCGACCACCACGGTGAATGGCAGGCCGCTTCTTGGAATTGTCATTCAAAAACTCAACGAAATCCTTCCAGACTCAAATTAAGACTCCATCCGTCATCCGACTCAACCGCCACGGGGCGACGTTCCAACCCGAGAGCGCGCGAGTCATCATCCGTGCCTTCATTCCCGGCAGCTCCCGGCGCGTAGGCCGCATCGTAAAACGCACGCTTGCCCTGAGCGAAGAGGATGCAGCCGCCCAGTTGCAAGCGCTCCTCGAGGAGTTCGCGTCCCGGCACTTCGATATCGAGTCGGCGCTCCTGGCTCACTTCGAAAGAGTGCGTTCGCACACCGAGCACAAGCCGCCGCTTTCCCGTGTGCGCCAACTCCTCATCGGCGCGCTGTTCTCGGGTGAATACGCCCTGGAGTCGGCCGCGCTCTTCAATCCCTCCATCGTGCCACATCCGGACCAGACGGGTGTCCCCGCGGGTGCCATGCGCTTCGTGATGAGCCTGCGCGCCACGGGTGAAGGACACATTTCCTCCATTGAGTTTCGCGCGGGTACCATCGCCGCGAACGGAAGCATCACCGTCGAGCCTGTGTCGCGCTTCGTCACCGCACCGCTCGTCGTGCCCAATCCCACCTATCGGAAGATTCCATTCGCGATCAAACTCCGGGAGATGGGATTCGATGGCGGGCACGCGGGAGAGGTGATTGCGCCGCTGGGGGACGCGTTCACTCTTCAGCATCTCGACGAAAGCGTCGCCCGTGTGCGGCGGGAAGCGAAGACCGTCACTCGCGAGATGCGCCGAGCGCTGGAGTGCGTCCGCTGGCTCGCCGATTCCAATTACGAGCTGGATTTCTCCTCCAAGCTCGCACTGAGCGAGCGCATCATTTTCCCGGTGTCACCGAACGAGAGCAACGGCATCGAGGATGCCCGCTTCGTGCGGTTCGTCGAGGACGATGGCAGTGTGATGTATTACGCCACATACACCGCCTACAACGGGCGCGTTATTCTTCCGCAGCTCATCGAGACCCAGGATTTCCTGCACTTCCGCGTGCTGACTCTCAACGGGAACGCGGTGCAGAACAAGGGCATGGCACTCTTCCCGCGCCGCGTCGGAGGAAAATATGCGATGCTCTCCCGGCAGGACGACGAAAACCTGTTCCTCATGTTTTCCGACGATCCGCATCATTGGAGCGATCCCCAGTTGCTCATGCGGCCCGCTGAAACGTGGGAGTCGGTGAAAATCGGCAATTGCGGATCGCCCATCGAAACCGAGGCCGGCTGGCTCGTCATCACCCATGGCGTGGGCCCGATGCGAAAGTATTGCATCGGCGCCGCGTTGCTGGATCTGCACGACCCGATGAAGGTGATCGGTCGCCTGCGAACACCCCTCATTTCGCCGGACACTCACGAACGCGAAGGCTATGTGCCGAACGTCGTGTACAGTTGCGGCTCCCTGCTGCACGGCCGCGAACTCTTGCTCCCTTACGCGATGAGCGACAAGGTTACCGCCATCGCGACGGTTTCGCTGGATGATTTGCTCGGGGTACTCGTGCCGTGATGTTCGAGATTCGTTCGCCAAGAACGCACGGCAACGAGCGAGAAGGACACCGGGCAGCCTATGCGCGCACGGCCCAGCGCAGCTTTGCTGGCGTAGAGCGTGGGTTGGCGCGCTGCTCTTCGGGCGAGGCGCGGCGGACTTCGTCGTTCGTTTCCGCGTAGATGCCGTCGCGGAGGCCGGACTTGAAGGCGAGTTTCACCCGACGGTCCTCGCCGGAATGAAAAGTGAGGATGGCGACACGGCCGCCTGGTTTCAGGCACTGTGGAAGCTGCCGCAGAAACATATCGAGCGCGCTGAACTCGTCATTCACTTCGATGCGAATCGCCTGAAAAACACGGCGCACGCACGCGGATTCATCCTCCTCCGTGACGCGGCGCGCGAGCTTGGGAAGCGCACGGCGCACAAGGCTCGCAAGCGCCGCGGTCGTCTGTGGGCGCCCGGCGACGATTGCGGCGGCGAGTGCTTCGGCATGAGGTTCGTCGCTGTGTTCCGCGAGCCAGCGTGCAACATCGGTTTCGCGCGCGTCGGCGAGGAGGGAAGACGCAGGCTGCCCGCGCCCGGGATTCATGCGCATATCGAGCGGCGCATCGGTCTTGAACGTGAATCCTCGCGCAGGATCGTCGATCTGCATCGAAGACAGGCCGAGATCGGCCAGGATCACATCCGCCGCGCCTTCCGTGGCGAGCAGGCCGGCAAGCCCCGCGTAGTTCATCCGCCGTACGATCAGCGATTCGGACGGAAATCCGAGCGCACGCAAACGCGCTTCGGTCTTCGGGAGTTCGATGGGATCGCAGTCCAGCGCAATCAATCTGCCGCCGGGTTGAATAAAGGAAAGCAATTCGCTCGCGTGCCCGCCGTAGCCGAGCGTGCAATCCACCGCGAGATTGCCGGGCGCGGGGTGAAGCACTTCGAGGAATTCGCGCACCATGATCGGCACGTGCATGCCTGCAGGTGTCTTTCCGCTCGCGAGCACCTTCGCCACGTCGTCGGTGTAGCGCGCCGGATCGTGCTCCTTGTATTTCTCGTGGAAATGACGCGGATTTTTCCCGGCATAGCGCGGACGCCGCTTCGGTCGCGGTGCTTCGTCACGCACTTCGCTCATTTCGTTTGAGTCTTTACCCATTCGGCGATCGCCTTCGACATTTGCCCGACGAGCTTGTTGCCGCTCACCGGTTTGTTTTCGCTGCCGGCCGCAATCACCGGCACCAGGATGAATCGCGGGCCGCCATTGGCGCTGTCGTCCACGTAGGCAACATCGAGTGCGTAGTTCGAAATCAGACCGCATTTGTGATAGAAGCGTGCCTTCGGAAAAACCTCCGCAACTCCACCATCCCAAGCCGACGGGCCGGAGTCCTTGTGTTTCGTTTCGAGGCCGGTAAAACCGTCACCACCGTTCCGCAGGAAAGCGACCTGCGCCTCGGTGAGACGGTAGCGCTCCTTCTCCGGCAAATGCTCGTGAAACATCACGCGGCGCAGGCATTCCGCAAGTTCGCGGGCGCTCGTGAGATTCCCGGTGCGAGCGTCGAAGATCGCGCCGCCGCGCTCCTCGGCATAAAAGCGTCCGCCCCACGCGTGCTCGTACTGCTCGGTCTGTATGTTGTTCGTGACGATCGTGATTCTCTGGGGTTCAGTCGTCACGTATTTCCACGGGCGTGCCGTGACGTATCCGCGCATGAGAGCCGAGTGGGGAAAACCATGTTCGGGCGTGAGGAATTGCGTGTTGATTCCATCCAGCCCCGCGAACCGAAGCAGCAGCGTGTAGTCTTCATTCGACGAACGTCGAAACACCTCGCTGATCATCTCCCGCATGCCTCGCGCGCAATCGACAACCCAACGTCCATCCTGCTCGCGATGCTCGAACTTCACCGCAGCTTCCGTGAATGCCGTCGTGTCGCCCATTCGTTCCAGCGCGGCGACGACCGTGTAGAGCTTGATCGTGCTGGCGGGCCAAAAGTCCGTCTTGTCCGCAGTTTCGCGATAGTTGTGCCACGTAAACACCGGCTTTCCATCCGCGCCGTCGGTGATGATGCAAACGCTCGCCCACTTTTTGATGTCCGGTGCAATCGGATCGAGGGCGTCTTCGAGCCCGCCCGCGCAGAGGCCGAGTGGCGCGAGCAGGCAGCAGAGCGCAACGGCGAACCATCTCGCTGCGAAGGAAGGCAAAGAGAAGCGCGGAAAAGTGTTCATGGTTTTCCAGTCTCCCGCCGCTTTTCGTAGGTTTCGGAACGCGGGAGGATGATGCGCTTTTCCACCATCTGCTCGGCGGTCATGCGTCCGGCAAAATCGTTCGTCGCCTTCAGCCAGCGATCCATTTCCGCGCGAAGATCCGCCAGTTTCTCCGCATGGGCGGAATCCGACGCGAGGTTCCTCGTTTCATACGGGTCGGCTTCAGAGTCGTAGAGTTCCTCCGCGGGTTTTTTCACCGCGAAAAATGCGGCCTGCATGGGGTTGAGTTTGCCCGCCGCAAATTGTTCGCGCCATACCTGCATCGTTTTACCCTGCTCCATGTAGGCGATTCGCTGTGCGTAAGGCAGCTCCGGCATGAAATTGCGCACGTAGCGAAAGCGGCCATCGCGCACGCTGCGAATGCGGTCGAGCGTCTCATCCATGTAATCGCGATGTGCGTGGACGTATTTGCGCGGTTCCGCCGGCGCAGCGCCCGACGATGTGAGCATCGAGCGGCCCTCAACATCGGCAGGTATCGATCCGGTGCCGAGCGCCAGAGCCGTGGCGGTCAGATCGAGGAATTCCACGAGATCGTCCCGCACTGCGCCGGCCTTCACTTTTTCCGGCCACCGGACGATGAGCGGCACATGGGTGCCGGTGTCGTAAACCCATCGTTTGTAGCGGGCCATGCCCCGGCCGTGATCCCCGAAGAGGAAAACGACGGTGTTCTTCGCGAGGTCATGCTTGTCCAGCCACGCGAGCACATCGCCAACGTCGTAGTCCACGCTCGTCACGAGATCATAGTAACGGGCCAACTCCTCACGGACGACCGGCACGTCGGGCCAGAACGGTGGCAGCACCATCTTCGCCGGGTCGCGTCGCTGCGCGCCCGTGAGGCGCTTTGTGTTTGCGGCGTATTTGTCGCCATCATTGCGCACCTGCGACTCGTGGCTCTGTATGAAATTGACGTACGCAAAGAACGGCTGCGGCAAGGGCGCATCACCCTTGTGCCACGGCTTCGTGCTCGTTGCGAAATCCTTCGGCTGGTCGAAATTGAAGTCCGTCTTTCCCGGCCACGACACGTGGTATCCCGCCTCCTGCAGCCGCTTGGTGAAGGTCACGGGCGGCGCGATCAGTTTGCTGCGCATGTGCTGCGTACCGATCGAGATTGGATAGCGCCCCGTGATGAGCCCGCTGCGGCTGGGAGCACACACGGCGCAATGAGTAAATGCCTTCGTGAAGCGGGTTCCCTCACGCGCCAGGCGATCCATGTTCGGCGTGTTCGCATTTGCGTCGCCGTAGCAGCCGAGTTCCGGTCCCATGTCCTCGCCGACGATCCAGACGATGTTTGGGCGCGAATCCGCCGCGACCAGCGGCACGATGAAGCAGAGGAGCGCTGCGAGGATTTTCACGCGCCGTTTTTGTCCCCGAAAAGCGCGGAACGCACGAAAATAGGGATGCCCTACTTCGGCGCGGGCGCGGGCGCCGGGCGCTGGTAGGGGAGCATCGGTTCCGGCGGCGGTGGCGGTTTGCTTCGCTCCTCGATGATCCACCACACCGTGCATACGAGCGCGATGACGATAATCGCCGCGACCACTTTTCGCGCCAGCGTGGGCTTAGCCATCGACGAGGTTACCGACGCGCTCGGCAAAGTCGAAATCGCTGTCGGTCAGCCCGCCCTTGCTATGCGTGCTCAGGATGAGCCGCACTTTATTGAAGCGGATATCGATGTCCGGGTGGTGTTCGTCTTCCTCGGCGAGCTCAGCAACGCCGTTCACGAAGTCAATGGCCTGTGCAAAATCGTCGAACTCAAAAGTCCGTTCGATCGTGTTCCCCTCTTGTTCCCAGTCAGGGAGATCCTTGAGGGCTGTCTTGATTTCAGTCTTGTCGAAGAGTCGAGGCATGATGCGCCATTAGCAAAGGAACTTCGCGTGGCAATCGCGGAATCAACGATTTTCGAACCGGAAAATAAGCTCCCCTTCCTTCATGTAGCCAGGCGGCAGCCGATCCCGTGCAAAATTTGCGACAAAATCGGGGTCCGTCTCGAGGAGGGATACCTCCCGCTTTAGCCGGTTATTCAGCATCCGGCTGCGCTCTATCTGCTCTTCCAGCTCATTGACGCGGGAATCTTGCGCAGCCTTTTCCTTTACGACGGGCAGCGCGCGATAAAGGAGCGGGAGCGCAATCCCGGCGCCGATAAACACGAGCAGGCATTTGTTCAGTTTCGACCAAATGCGCTCGCGCGAGGTGTACTGGATTTCAAACGACGCGTCGGACACTTAGGCCCGCATCTTGCCGCCGTACACGGCGTTGTCAGCCAAAATCTCTTCGATTCGGAGAAGTTGATTGTATTTTGCCACACGATCCGTGCGGGACATCGATCCGGTTTTGATCTGTCCGGCGTTCGTCGCCACGGCGATGTCCGCGATGGTCGAGTCCTCGGATTCGCCGCTGCGATGGCTGATCACTGCGGTGTAGCGGTTCTCCTTGGCCAGTTCCACGGCATCGAAGGTCTCCGTCAACGAACCGATTTGGTTCACCTTTACGAGGATTGAGTTCGCCGTCCCTGTCTCGATTCCCTTGCGGAGAAACTCGACGTTCGTCACAAAAAGATCATCCCCCACGAGCTGAATCTTGTCTCCAAGGGCATCCGTGAGCTTTTTCCAACCCGCCCAGTCGTTTTCCGCGCAGCCGTCCTCGATGCTGACGATTGGGAACTTGTCGCAAAGCTTCTTGTAGAACGCCACGATCTCATCCGAGCTGAAGCGCTGACCGCTGCTCTTCTTGAAGACGTATTCCTTCTTCGCCTTGTCGTAGAATTCCGACGCCGCCACATCGAGCGCGATGAACACATCCTTGCCGAACTTATAGCCCGCCTTCTTCACGGCCTCGGCGATGGTTTCCAGCGCATCGTCGGCGCTCTTAAGGTTGGGCGCAAACCCGCCCTCGTCACCCACCGCCGTGCTCAGCCCGCGGCCCTTCAGCACGCTCTTCAGAGCGTGGAAAATCTCCGCGCCGCAGCGCACCGCTTCGCTGAAGGACTTCGCACCCTTCGGCATAACCATGAACTCCTGAAAATCGATTGGCGCGTCCGAGTGCGCACCGCCGTTGATGATGTTCATCATCGGCACGGGCAGAACCTTTGCATTTGGCCCGCCGAGGTACTTGAAGAGCGGTTGCCCGAGCGCCGAAGCGGCCGCATGCGCCGTCGCCATCGAGACTGCCAGGATCGCGTTCGCGCCGAGCTTCGATTTGTTCTTCGTCCCATCGAGTGCGATCATCGTCTGGTCCACGCCCACTTGATCGCAAGCGTCGCCGCCTTCCAGTGCGTCGGCGATCACCTTGTTGATATTGCCGGCCGCCTTCGTGACACCCTTGCCCAGCCAGCGATCCTTCACGCCGTCGCGAAGCTCCCAGGCCTCGTGCTCGCCCGTGCTCGCGCCGCTCGGCACGATGGCGCGTCCCGTAGCCCCGCAGGCCAGATGTACCTCTGCCTCCACTGTGGGATTGCCCCGTGAATCAATGACCTGCCGCCCGACGACTGCTGTGATGGTAGTGAGTGCCATGTGTTTAGAAAAATGGAGCGCGGGCATACGGGTGCCGGGCGCCATTGGCAAACAAAATGGCCCTATTCCATGCTGACGACGCCCGCCTCAAACGGGGGGCGGGCTGTGGCTGGCTCCCCCCGGTTATCTGGACCAGGTGCCCCTGGTCCATGTATCGTCAGAGGGCGATTCCATGCGCCATGTCCCTGCCCACCTTCTGTCGGATTCATGCAGTGCGGGTTTTGAGGAAACGGCGATCACCTCCACGAGGCTGACGGGCCCGGTATGCGCTGCCTCCTTGATTTCCGCGTGCAGCCATGCCCGCGCATACACCCAATCCCGGTGTGCTGTTGCGACGGAGATGCCAAGGAGGATGGCCGCTTCGTCAAAAGGAACACCCAGAAAGTAGTGCAGCTTTACGAGGGCCGCCTTTTCCGTGTTTTGCCTTGCCAGGAAATCCAAGGCCTCGTGGACCAGGAGGAATTCGTCAGCGTTGCGGGCCGGGAGGCAACTCGCCAGCGCGTCCGCGTCATCGGATCCGTGGCCCGGAATGCCGCTGCGCTTGCGCCGTGCGCGATCCACGAGGATGCGTCGAGCGGACTCCGCCGCCGCCGCGTGAAAACGCCCGCACATTTCAAATTTCGACGTCCCGACCTGGTCGGCAATTTGCGCCCAGATATCGTGCACCAATATCCTCGCTTGAAGCGGCTGAGTCAGGGGCCGATGCGCAAGTCCGCGCACCGCCAGCCGGCACAGGCTCCCGGTAATGGCCCGAATCAATGCTTCGCTTGCGTCGCTGCGCGCGAGTGAGTCGAGAATCAGGGCTGCGTCGATTGGTTCTGCTGCCGCCTGTGGTTGGTTGTTTAGAATGCTCATCGAAGTTCTCCTCGATCATACATTCGTGAATTGGCGCCCAAACGTATCATGGAATCTTCGGAATGCTGAGATTCAGGGCGATGTGCACGAGGGGCGATGTTCCCGCTCCGTGCCTTGCCGGGTCATGATCGATGTGCGATAGACGTTCATGAGCAAACACTCCCATTGGCCGGGTCTCGCGGCCTCGATTTGCTATGCGCTGGCAGCGTTCACAGTTCCGCTGCGGGCGCAGAACGTTCTCATCGAAGCCGAGCAGTTTGCCGACTGCGGCGGATGGGACGTGGACCAGCAATTCATGGAGCAGCTCGGCTCATCGTACCTGCTCGCCCATGGCCTGGGCGTGCCGGTGCGCGATGCAGTGACAAAGGCGAAGTTCTCCACGCCGGGTGCCTATCGCGTTTGGGTGCGGACACGCGACTGGGTGGCCCCTTGGAAGGCGCCCGGCGCCCCGGGAAAATTCCAGCTCCTGCTCAATGGCAAGGCGCTGGCTGCGACATTTGGCACCGAGGGAGCCGAGTGGCATTGGCAGGATGGCGGAACCGTCGAGGTCGGTGCCGAGGCCACGTTGGCGCTTCACGACTTGACGGGGTTCGAGGGTCGTTGCGACGCGGTGCTCTTCTGCCGCGATGCTTCGTTCGCTCCACCGAATGAACTCGGTGCGCTCACGAAATTCCGGCGCGCTGCGCTGGGCCTACCGGACAAACCAGATGACGGCGGAGAATTCGATCTCGTGGTGGTGGGCGGCGGTCTCGCGGGGTCGAGTGCCGCGCTCTCCGCAGCCCGGAACGGCCTGCGTGTCGCGCTCATCCAGGATCGCCCGGTCCTCGGCGGCAACGGGAGTTCCGAGGTGCGCGTGTGGCCGGAGGGCAAGACGGGCCAGAAGCCCTACCCGCATATTGGCGACATCGTGGAGGAACTCGTCGCTGCGAAAGGCCCCGGCGATGGCAATGCCAAGGGCAGCGCCGTCTACGCTGATGCGCGCAAGACCAACGTGGTCGCCGGCGAACCGCGCCTCAAGTTGTTCACCGAGCAGCGCGTTTTCGCCGTCGAGATGCGCGACAAGCAAATCGTCGCCGTCGTGGCTCAACACACGCGTTCGGCGCGGCACACCCGGTTCGCGGCGAAATTCTTCGCCGACTGCACGGGCGATGCGACGGTTGGATTTCTCGCGGGTGCTGACTATGAACTGTCACGCGACGAGCACCAGGGCATGAGCAACCTCTGGAATGTGATGGACGTGGCTGATCCCAAGCAGGTGCTCAAATGCGAGTGCAAGGACAAGACAGCCCTCGCCGTTGCGGCCGAGGCGGGAAATGTCGAGGCGCCGTTCCCGCGCTGCCCTTGGGCTGTGGATCTGACCGACAAGCCATTTCCGGGGCGAAAGGGACCCAAGGGACAAGTTTCCGGAAATGCACTCGATAGCCTGGGTGGATGGTTTTGGGAGAGCGGCTTCGACAAGGACCCCATTGCCGACATTGAGCGCATCCGCGACCTGAACTTGCGGGCAATGTACGGCGCGTGGGATGCGCTGAAGAACGTGGACAAGCTCTATCCGAACCACCGGATCGGCTGGGCGGCATTCATCGCCGGGAAACGCGAATCGCGCCGCTTGATGGGTGACATCGTGCTCACGGTGAAAGATTTTTACGAACAGCGCGACTTCCCGGATGCCGCGTTTCCGTGCTCGTGGCATATCGACGTCCACACGCCGGATCCAAAGTTTGCTGCCGGCCACAAGGGTGAGGAGTTCATTTCCACATTCACGCACGGAAAGGAGTACACCTACGTGGGCCCATACTGGGCGCCATATCGATCCCTCTACAGCCGCAACATCCCGAACCTGTTCATGGCCGGGCGGGACATCAGCGTCACGCACGATGCGCTCGGGCCGGTTCGAGTGATGCGCACTTGCGGCATGATGGGCGAAATCGTGGGAAAGGCAGCATGGATCTGCGTTCGCCACGAGACGTCGCCGCGCGGCGTGTATGAAGCGCACATTCCGCTCCTAAAGGAATTGATGGCGCAGCCGGGCGCAATGCGGCGCGAGAAGCTTGATGGTCCGCTTTCGTTGCCGCCGGGTGTGAGGCTCCCCGTGCGTGCTGTGCCCGGGATCAACCCCGCGACGCTGGAGGGAATTGTCATCGACGACGAAGCCGCGGAACTGGCCGGCAAATGGGAAACGACGGGCAGCCTGACGGGCTTCGTAGGCGAGAATTATCGCTATTCGAGTGATGCGAAAGCCACCGCCCGCTTTCCGTTTGTGGTGAAGCAGACCGGCGACTACGAAGTGCGCGTCGCGTGGCAGCCGCATGCGAACCGCGCGCAGGCGGCCGGCATCATTGTGCAATGCGCCGACGGAGAAAAGCCGATCACCCTGGATCAGACCAAGCCTGCGCAGGGCGCCAACGGATTTCAGTCTCTAGGCAAATTCCATTTCGTCGCGGGAGAGAAGGCGGCGGTCCTATACCGCGCGGCGGGAGCGAAGGGGATCGTGCATGTCGATGCTGTGCAGATTGTGCCTGCGCGGTAGCCGAGGGACGAGCCCCAAAGTGCATGGGACTTAGTGGACGCCGCAGCGCCCTGAGGCATTAGCGCTGCGCGTCAGGCTATAGCACGCTCTCCGCATCCGAGCCGAGGAAGGCGCGGAAGCGGTTCTTGTCGATGGCCTTCATGTAGGCCTCCATGGGCGAAACGGTGCCTCGCTGCATGAGCGACCAGATCGCGTCGTCCATGAATTGCATGCCTTGGCCTTTGCCGGCAACAAGCACGTCCTGCAGCTTTTGGGTCGCGCCTTCGCGAATGATGGCGCTCGCGGCACTATTGACGACAAGGATCTCGTTCACTGCCACACGGCCGCCACCTGCTTCCTGCGACTTCTTGAGCAGGAGCTGGGCGACGACGCCGCGCAGCGAGTTTGCGAGCATGGTGCGCACCTGCGCCTGCTGGTCGGACGGGAATACGTCGACCATACGATCGACGGTCTTTCGCGCATTGTTCGTGTGCAGGGTGCCGAAGACGAGAAGTCCCGTCTCGGCGGCGGTGAGCGCGAGCTGAATCGTTTCGAGGTCGCGCATCTCACCGACGAGCACGATGTCGCTGTCTTCGCGGAGCGAGGCCTTGAGGCCCTGGGCGAAGGTCATGCAGTGGTCAGGCACTTCACGCTGCGTGACGATGCTCAACTTGTTCGAGTGAACGAACTCGATCGGCTCCTCGACCGTGATGATGTGGCGGTTGAAGTTGATATTGATGTAGTCGATCAGCGCCGCGAGCGTGGTGCTCTTGCCGGAGCCTGTGGGACCGGTGACGAGGACGAGGCCGCCGCGCATGTGCCCGAATTCCTTCACCACTGGCGGAATGCCGAGCTGCTCGAGCGACATGATCTTCGTGGGGATGAGCCGGAATACGCAGCCGTAACCGTTCGTCTGCTTGAGGAAGTTGCAGCGGAAACGGGAGTCGGCATTCATCTCGTACGCGAAGTCGAGGTCGCCCGTGTCGAGATAGCGCGCCCAGCGATCGGGGCCGCAAATCTCGCTCATCATGAAGGCCATCTCGTCGTGGGTGAGATTCTCCTCCCGGATCGGCATCATGGTGCCGTGCTGCCGGATTTTTGGCGGCTGGCCTTCACCGCAGTGAAGGTCGGACGCGCCTGCCTCGATGAGGACTTCGAAGAACTGGTCAATGTAAGCCATGGGATAGTTGAGAGTGGACGGTTGAGAGTTGAGAGATCGAGCGCTTGCGCGAGGAGCCCTTGTGTAAGCTACGAAGGCGGTTGGGAGACAAGGTAGGATCGGAGGCCGCTAAGCATTTTGCTCAGTTCCTCACTTGCTGCGTACAAACGTAGAAACTCGGGTTCGGAGAGGAAGCCCTGCCTGCGCGAGACGAAGGATTGGGACGTCACTTCAAAAATAGAACCCCCGGCTATTTCGACAAAGCGTGCGAAGTCCGCCCGCGAAATTCGAGAGGAGCCTTCCGCGATGTTCAAGGACACAGAAACGGCCGCGCGGCGCATTTGGTTTGTGAGCCCAAATCGCTCGTCGGCGGGAAAAGCACGGGTGAATCGATATACGTCATCCGCGAAAGCGATCGCTTTCTGCCAAACGTCGAGCTTTTCAAAATTGAACATGCAAAAAATTGATGCTGGGTCGGGATGGCGAAGTCTCTCAACTCTCAACTAGAAGCTCTCATCTACCTGCCTTCTCCCATGAGGCGCTGGCGCATGATCACTTTCTGCTCGCAACGCATGTAAGCCTCCTCAGGTGTGATAAGGTTGTTGCTCCAGAGATCGTAGAGGGAGTCGTCCATGAGCCTCATGCCCATCTTACCGCCGGTTTGCATGATGCCCGGAAGCATGAACGTCTTGCCGTCACGGATACAGGCCGCAACGGCCTCGGTGCGGAGCAGGATTTCGAGCGCGAGCGCACGACCGCGACCGTCCTCCTTTGGCACGAGTTGCTGTGAGATGATGCCGCGAAGCGATTCGGAGACCATGACGCGAATCTGGTCGCGCTGATCCACGGGAAAAACGTCGAGCACACGATCCAAAGTACGCGCGGCGCTGCCGGTGTGGAGCGTGGCGAGCACAAGGTGGCCCGTCTCGGACGCCGTAATCGCGAGCTGGATGGTCTCGAGGTCGCGCATTTCACCGACCATGATGACGTCTGGGTCTTCACGAAGCGCGCCACGCAAGGCGGCGGCAAAGCTCTTCGTGTGAGTGTGAACTTCGCGCTGTGTCACGTGGCAGTTCTTCGAGGGAATGACGTACTCGATGGGGTCCTCCAGCGTGATGATGTGGTCGTGACGCGTCTGCGAGATGTAGTCCACCATCGCGGCGAGCGTGGTGCTCTTGCCCGAGCCGACCGAACCGGTGACAAGGATCAACCCGTTGTGATACTGTGTGAGCATCTTCAACGTCTCGGGCAGGCCGAGATCGTCCATCGTCCGGACCGACGTCTTGATGATACGAAACACGATATCAATCCCGAGGCGATGGCGAACGACGCTCGCGCGGAAGCGGCCGAAATCGGTCGCGTAGGCAAAGTCAACGTCACCCTTGTCGCGAAGGCGCTTTTTCTGCGCGTCGTTAAGAAATCCCATCGCGAGGCGCTCGGTGTCGACCGCGGTGAGCACGTCGGCCTGCTTCCAGATGCACTCGAGATTGCCGTACCGGCGCCACGACGGCTGTACGTTGACAGCGAGATGGATGTCGGAAGCATCGGACTCCTGGCCCACGCGAAGGTAGACGTCAACGTGGTCGAGCGTGTGTACGGCGTTGTCTTGCACAACCTCTACATATTGAGACTGGTGTACTTCGTTTGAGTCCTCAGGTTGTTCGTCAGTTTGCTGGGGCAGTGGTTCTTCCATTCAGATGAATACGGTTCGTTAGCGCGCAGCTACGGCTGAAAGCAATGAAACTTTGCGTTATGGTTGCACTTGTTACACCGCGGTGTCGCTGTGGCCGTTGCGCTCGTTCTGGTGGTTCTTTTGCCGGGCCACCCATTCCGCGATGCGTGTGGCAGCGACGTCGGAGATGAGGGGCTTGGCGATGGTCGCGATCATTTTCACCGCGCTCCACGCGAAACCGCCGGCCCCAACGCGCTCGCCGTTGTTGCGGTCCACATACACGGTTTTCTTGCGTGCGGGCAGCTTGCTCAGGATCAGGCCGAATATCGCCGCCCCACCAAGCCACGCCGGGCGATGCTTGCGATAGCTCTCGCCGATGCGAGTGGGGACATCCAGTGAGCGCTTCACGTTTTCCCCCGTCGCGCGCAGTTCGTCGGCAGCCGCCGACAGTCGCTCGCGCGCGGCGGCGATTTCGGCGAGAACAGCAGCTTTGTCATCAGGCGGCTTCATGCCATTGGAGTTCGTCGGGCAACGTGAAGCTGGCATACTCAATATGCAAGACTCGCCGATGACCGGCGGATTTTGATCTTCCCGATGCGTGAAGGAGCAGGGGACGCAGAAGCAGGACGCCGCCCGCGGGCACCGCGCAAGTCGTCTCGCCGAGTTCATTTCGCAAGGACGCGATGTCCGCCCCGGCAATACGCCCGCGGGTATGCGAGCCGGGGATGACACGAAGTGCGCCGTTGGACTCGTCGCAATCGTCGAGGTGCAGGCGTAGCGTCAGCATTTTCTCGAGGCAATCTGCGGGGGCGAAGGCGTGGTGTACGCCCTCCTTTACACTCCACGGGCCGAAACCGGGAGCGCCCTCCGAGCCCCGGAGTGCAAGTGCGAGGTCTTGATGCCAGGCGACAGCCCAGTTTTGCGACGGGGACTTGTCGAAATAGATGGCGCGCACGGGCAGCGGCTCGCCGGGAAGACTCGAGCGGACGAGCCGCATCAGCGCTGCCGACCGCGCCAGTTTCGCGATCGCCGGTATCTGAAGAAGCCCACGCCGACCCGCGCCATCGACGGGCCCGAGTTGATCGAGCAATTTCAAGCGCGTCGTGCGGTTGATGATTGAGCGGACGATGGCGAAGCCATCGCGGGCGAGTTTCGCGACGGATGGAGTGGTCTGTTTCACTGCACGGGACGGCCTTGGCGGCTCAACAGCCGCCGCTCCCGGTCCGATTCCGCCTGCTTGCGCCACCTGGCATCCCGGCGCTGTTGAACGCGAAGCCAAATGTGGCAAATGAACAGGGCCACCCCTGTCGAAAACAAGCCGATGAAGGTGAGCAGCGTCGCGGTGGGGCCGAGCGGAACCGTAGGCTTGAACGGGCCGAATTTTGCAATGGTCCCGGCGGTTCCATCGCCAAGAGTAGTGCCGTGAAGCCCGAAAAAACCGTAGTCAATCGAGACGACTCTGTCGTCGTCTGACGGGGCAGGATATGCGCAAACTCCGAGAGTCGGTCTCGCATTTGCCGCGATGCCAAACATCATTGCCAAGGCGCAGATGGCCACGATGGTCCCGGGCTGGAGCGCGAGTGTGCGAGGCGGGAGGTTCATTGTTCCTCGAGCCACGCCTGGTCTTTTTTGAATTCCTCCGTCGTGAGCGGAAACATGGGCTGTGACGCCGTGTTTTTCAGCACGCGTGCGAGCACGAACGCTCCGGCGAAATGCGCCGCTGCCATCATCAGCGAAGCCCAAACCCAGCCGTTTTCTCCCAGCGCCTTGGCGAGCAGGAATATGATCGCGAGGCACAGGAATACCCACCCAAGCACCGCGACGAATGCCGCCGCGACGCCTAGCAGCAAGAGTTTCAGGGAATGCGCGCCGGCATCCTTGGCCTCGAGCGATGCGAGCCGGAGGCGGGCAGCGACGTATTGCGCCGCCGCGGAAAAGAAGCCCCGCACCTGACGCGCGATCCCTCCATCGCCGTTGCGGGAGGCATCCGCGACTGGCGGTGGCTCGCTCGTTTTCATGCCTGCCTATCGTCGAAAGATCACGCCGAGGACGAAGCCGACACCGACTGCGGTGAGGATGCTCTTCGTCGGGTGTTCGCGAACGTAAGAATCCAATTCCTTCTGCCAGCCCTTGGCCCGTTCTTTCCACTCGCCCGCGAATTCGCCCACGCGCTCCTTGAGCTCGCGAGCCGCTTCCGTGGCGGCATCGCGCATTTCCGCAGCGGCAGCCCGGGCATGAGTTTTGGAGGCTTCGAGGCGATCGTGTTCGCCGTTCTGGTTGTCTTGGTTCATCTTTCGCGGAAGGTGATGCGGGCTTTGGTGAGATCGTAAGGCGACAATTCGAGTTCGACCTTGTCGCCCGGAACGATGCGGATGAAATTTTTGCGCATTTTGCCGGAGATGTGGGCCAGCACCACATGGCCATTTGCCAGTTGCACGCGGAACATCGTTCCTGGGAGCACGTCCTTGACGATTCCGGATGTTTCGATGGAGTCTTCTTTCGCCATTCGGGATGATAATTTGCCCACGACCGATGTGAAATGCAATCCCGCAAGTTTTGGATGAGATTACGGCTGTGTGCGTTGCCAACCTCCGGATGCGCGAGATAGAAGAGACATTTGTCCGATTGATCATCACTCCATCCATTCATTTGAATCACACATTTCTGCGCTGGCTGATCTTCCTTTGCTGCGCGTGTTTGCCCGCAGTTGCGCAGCGCAAGCCCGGGCGGGATGTGCCCACTGGCGCCCCTCCTCCCGCAAAGTCGACTGAAGTTGGGGTGAGGCGGGGTGATGCTGTGACCATCCCTCTCGGAATTCATGGGGTCCGCGGCGAGCAACTGGAGTTTTTGATCCGGGTGAATCCGAAACAGGGAACACTCGGCGAAATTCAGGTCACCGGGAAGAACACGGCTTCTGTCACCTACCGGGCTGCGGCGGACGCCACCGGTGACGACAAATTCTTCTACGCCGTGCGCGGCACGCAGGGAGTGTCCGCTCCGGTTCCCGTCATGGTGCGAATCGCGGTGCCAGTGCTGCTTCCCGCAAGGCTCGTGGCGCAGGACACGCTGAAGTTCCCGGACGTGTTGCCGGGGCAGCAAAGCACCGCGACGTTCGATCTTAAAAATGCAGGCGGTCTCCCGGCTGAGGGGGAACTCACCGTGGAGCCGCCGTGGAGGGTCGAGGGCATCGCCACCTACCGGCTCGCAGGAGGAGAAACCGTGACCATGAAGCTGGCGTTCAAGCCGGAGAAGACCGGGGATTTCAGCGGCGAAGCAGTGGCGGGTCCCAAACCGCGGCGCGTGATCGCACTCATCGCGACCGCAAGTTCTCCGCTCTTGATCACGCAGGAAAAAATCACCCTCGTCGCCGCACCCGGCAGCAAAACCCGTCGTGCTGCATTTCGGATCGAGAACCGCACCACAGAGCCGCAAAAGGTCACGCTCGCAGCGGGGCCGCGCCTCTTGATGGACAAGGTGGTGGACGTCCCCGCAAAAGGAGGAGCTGATGTGGCGGTCTTTGCGGAGGCTGACGATGTTTCGGCGCTGGACGACACCCTGCGCGCTGAGGCGGCGGGATGGAGCGGCACTCTTGCGGTGCACGCTCCCGCCCTTGGAGCGTCCCTGGCTTTTGTCACGGATCCTGCGCCGTTTTCCAAAGGGGTTGTGGGCCAGCGGGCAGAGGGAATCGCCATTCTCAACAACGTGGGTGGAATGCCAGCCAAGGTGACATTGCGGGTGGGCGCTCCGTTCGAACTCGCGTCGCCTGCTTTGGTCGTCCCTCCGAAGGGCACCGGTGAGGCGCGCATGGCAATTCCGTTTCCTGCGGCGGGCACGCATTCATCGGAACTTGTCGCAGAATACGACGGTGCCACGCTGAAGTTGCCGCTTACGATCGAGGTTTCCGATACCCCGGCTCCCTCGCCATCAGAATCCGCATCAAAAGGGCAGCAGAGTAATGTTCGCCCGGTCAACAACGACGCTGCGCGCGGCAAGGAAGACAGTGTGAACGACCCGAACACGCCTTATGGGATCGCCCCGCCGGCCGGCATGCAGGATTTTCCAAACGGGCGCGGGAATTTTGTGCGCGACTTGCGCCCTGCGAGCGCTGTGCTGGAGTGGCCGCGCGATCTCGGTCCTGCCGACAACCTGCGCCTGGAACAGCGCGTGCCATCACTGTCGCCGGATGGCGAAATGAAGATCGACTGGGTGGCGGTGCCAGGGGCGGCAATCCAAAGCGGAACTCCGATGCGCGCGGAACTGAAGGGGCTTGTCCCCGGGCGCCAGCATACGGTGCGCGTGCGTTCCGGAGAGCAGGTGATCTTTACCGCGCAGTTCATCACGCCTGCAAAGCCGCCGATCGTTGATATGGGCTGGCGCGGCTTGTCGCTGATCCTGCTTTTCGTCACACTGGTGGGTCTGGGTTGGTGGAAGTGGAAGACGCGCGTCCGGGGTGGTTGGTAGTGGGATTTCCTGATGATGGACGGGCTTGCACTGTAAGCCAAAACTCATACGGTTGGTCTTTCTCACCAGCTTCTCATGAACAACACCACTCGCTCCCTGAGCATTCTCCTCATTGCGTCTCTTGCCGTGCCGCTTTATGCGGGTCGGTATCCGCTCTCTGGTACCCAGACATTTACCTACCCGGATTCGACGAGAACGATGAACGATACGGCGCCGGGTGGTGCGACCGCTTTGATCTCCTCGAGCGCCCCTGTGTCCTTTGCGGCAGTGGAGGGGAATGCCATGCGCCTCTGTAAGGCGGGAAGTGCCGGCAACGCCGCTTCGTTCAGAGTCGGCGACCTGGATTCTGGAAAGGCTATCCAGTCATTCGATGCGACGTTCACGGTGAAGATGAAGAAGGCCGCGATCACAAACATCCCGGGAAGCGGCTGGGCACTGAACTTTGGTCCTATTCCAGTGTCGGGCGATGGCGCCGGCGATTTGGGATATACTTTATCCAACGGCTTGGTGGTTTCGTTCGATACCTTCCGCAGTTCTCCTTCCGATGTGCCTTCAATCGAGGTGTACGCAAACAACGTCAGCGTGGGGAACTTTGCCGCATCGTCGCTCACGGGAGCTGTGGGAGTCACGAGCGCCAGCTTCACCCTGACGAATCCCGTGACGGGAGCCTCGACGGGTATTCTCTCCGCTACGTCGTCCGCCGCTTCGGTTCAAACTTCGATGCGTGCAGTGGCTGGGTGGAACGCGGTTTTGGTCACTGGCCCGGCTGGCGGACCTTGGCTTGTAGATCACGTCACCCTCGGAGCGTATGCGAACCCGACCCTTGGAACCCTCATCTCGTCGTCCCCGGGTGGGTCGGGAGTCATCATCACAAACCCCCAGGATGGCACACCGACGACGAGCGAGAAATGGCAGGTAAAACTGGATGGTCCCGGCTTTGCGTACGACGATACGTTCAGGACGGTGTCGATTCACTGGGACTACAGTGGGCTGGACATGACCTACGACGGCCAGGTGATCTTCGAGAACCTCCCGACTCCCGGGTTCGTGCCGTCGACGGGTCACAAGTTCGCGTTCACGGCATCAGGTTTGGGCGCCAGCCAGGACACTTTTTTCGACGATATGGTCCTCTCGACATCGCCGATTCTGCCACTCGAAACCGGAGGGCCGGTCATCAGCGAGTTCATGGCTGAAAACGCGTCGGGCTTGGAGGATGAGGACATGGATACCCCGGACTGGATCGAGATTTACAATGGACAAAACACGGACGTGGATCTGTCCGGCTACAAGTTGACCGACGGGACTGCGACCTGGACTTTTCCGAGCAGGCTCCTGCCGAAGTATAGTTACATCGTCGTCCTCGCCTCGGGGAAAAACAAGACGCCGGCGTCGGGATACCTGCACACGAACTTCACGCTGCAAAAGGAAGGCGGCAACATCAAGCTCAAGTCTCCCGCAGATGCCATCCGCAGTGACATCACGTACGGCGACCAGAAGGAGGACATCAGCTTCGGAATTAATTTCACCGGCACTGAGACGGGTTATGTAATGCCCAGTACGCCGGGGAGCGCGGCGCTTTACGATCATTTCTCGGCGCCCAATGGTCCTGCGGAAGATGTGGCATGGTCTCGCGCAGGAGGGCTCATCACGGGCAGCACCGCGATTACCATCGCTCCGCCTGTGGCTCCCAATTCTGTCGTGCGATACACCACGGACAACACGCTCCCGACTCCGTATTCTGCGATTTACACCGGGCCGATCACGGTTTCCGCCAGCACGAATCTCCGGGCTCGCGTTTTCACGGCTGGCTACCTGCCGGGCGACGTTACGAGCAGGACGTTCCTGATGCTCGACCAGACCCTGGCCAATTACAACAACTCGGGGTCGGAGTTTAAATCCCACCTCCCGCTGATCGTCCTCGATAGCTTTGGCGTTTCAGTGGATTCGGTGACGGGTTCGGCGAGCCTTCGTCCCTTCCGCTATTCGTACGCGGTGGCGATCGACAAGGACGCGACGGGATGGGCGAGCATTACGTCTCCCACGCCGAACTTTGAGGGCCGGGCGGCAACGCACGTGCGTGGTGAGAGCAGTTCAGGGTTCCCGCAACTCAGCTACGCGTTGGAACTTTGGGACAACAAGGATCAGGACAAGGATTCGTCGCTGCTCGGCATGCCGCCAGAGAGCGACTGGGTGCTCTACGGGCCTTACACGGACAAAACCCTGATGCGAAACCTGATCCTCTTTCAAAAGATGAGGGAGCTTCACGGGGGGCTGAACGGCTATGCCATGCGCACGCGATTTGTAGAGGTTTTCTTTAACCAGACGGCAGGGGCCCCGATTTCCTACGGCAACTATCGCGGCGTCTACGTGCTGATGGAGAAGATCAAGCGCAACAAGGACCGGGTCGACATTGCCAAACTCACGGACCTCGTCACGGACCCCAACCTGATTACCGGTGGATACATCTTCAAGCGCGACAAGATTAGCGCCGATGGAAATACGGGACTTGCGGTCAGCATGCAGGCAGCGGAGCCGGAACACCTGAATACTCCGCAATTGAATTACCTCAATGGATTCATCAACGGTTTCAATAACGCGCTCAACGGCGGGAATTTTACCGATCCCGTGCTGGGATACGCTCCCTATATCAATCGCGACAGCTTCATTGAGAACCAATGGTTCGTCGAGATTGCCAAGCAGATCGACGGCTATCGGCTCTCGACTTATTTTTACAAGGATCGCGGGAATGTGCCCCTCCGAGCTTCGCCTCTCTGGGACTACAATCTTTCACTCTCCAATGCGGACTACCTGACCGGTGAGAACCCGACCGGCTGGTATTACACCCAGCTTGGTTCAGGTGACTACTACTGGTGGCCGCGATTGCTCCAGGATCCCAATTACCTCACGCGCCATTGGGATCGTTATTGGGAGATGCGCCGCAGCATTTTTGAAACATCGTCGATTCGCGCGTTTATCGATCAGCAGGCGTCCCTGATTCTCAATGGCAGCACCACGCCGGTCACCAACAGCATGACGCTTCCTGCGGGTCAGCCGGCGACTGCGGAAAACGCGGCCATGCGGCAGTTCCGGAAGTATCCAATTCTCGGAGTCTATGTGTGGCCGAATTCCCCCGGTTACGGCAGCCGCACCGCCTACAACAGCAACGGTGCCACGGCGAATGGCGAAGTCGACTTCATGAAGGAATGGCTGACGACGCGTTTGGCGTGGATCGACAATCAGTACACCAGTGGTTCGCTGATCTACCGTCCGCCGAATTTCTCGAACTACGGCGGTAATGTGTCCGCTGGTACGCAGATCACCATCACGCCCTACAATGGTACGCCGCCGGCTGGCTTCACCTACGCCCAACCCGGCACGATCTATTACACGCTCGACGGTACCGACCCGCGACCGGGTTCGACCGGCGGCGGAGTCCCTGGCGAAGTGGTGCTTTTGAATGCCGGCGCCCAGTGCAAGTGGCTCGTGCCATCCGGCGGAAATGGGGGTTTCGGTCTGACAGCCGGTGCTGGTCCGTCACAATGGACCACTTATACCGACCCGCCAAATATCGCGAACTGGACCTCCGGCACAACCGGCGTGGGTTACGAGCGTGATCCGGCGAGCGCGACAAGCTACGTCAGTTTGATCGGTACAAACGCAAACACCGAGTCGCAGATGTACGGCATCAACGGCACGTGCTATATGCGCGTGGCATTCAACATTCCGGACCAAGCGACTCTCGATGCGATCAACACGTTCAAGCTCTCGATCAAATACGACGATGGATTCCGCGCATACATCAACGGCACCTTTGTCGCGGGGAGAAACGACACCGATGTGTCCATGACGAACGATCCGTCCACCGCGGTCGCAAACCAGATCCATGACGATGCCGCGGCGATCAATTTCGAGGACATCGACATTAGCGGCGTTGGCAAGCCAGCCCTTCGCATCGGCGCCAACGTGCTCGCGATACACGGGCTAAATTCGCCGAATACGTCCAGCGATTTGGTATTCGTTCCGAAACTCAGCTACATCCCGCCGACGGGTGGAGGCGGAGGTGGAAACGGGTTTGTTTATTCGGGCCCGATTACCCTGAATGGCCCGACCGTTCTCAAGGCGCGCCTTTTTTCGAACGGCTTTTGGACGCCGATCACCACGGCGTCGTACGTGGTGGATGCGGTTCCCGCGAGTGCCGCAAACATTGTTATCTCCGAGCTGATGTACAATCCGCTCCCGCCCACGCCCAACGAGTCGAATGCAGGCTACGGCGACAATGATTTCGAATATATCGAACTGAGAAATATCAGTGCGGCGAGCGTGGACCTCACGGGCTGCAAGTTCACCGCTGGTGTTAACTACGACTTCAACCTTTCTGATCCCGCCACACTCACCTTGCCAGCCGGCGGCCGAATCGTGATCGTTGCGAACACTGGGGGATTTGCAATGCGCTACAACCCGGCACCGGGGACGAAAATCGTCGGTCCGTATACGGGCAGCCTCAGTAATCAGGGGGAAACCCTTACGCTGAAGGCAAAGAACGACTCGATCATCGCAAGCTTCGAGTTCGTATCACACGGAGAGTGGCCGGACATTGCAGATGGGCATGGCTCCAGCCTCGTGCTGAACAATCCCACCGGGCTTCCTGACTACAATAATGCCGCGAATTGGCGCAGCAGCGCCGTTGTCGGAGGCACGCCAGGTGGAGTTGACAGCCTGCCGTTCACTGGCTCGCTGACCGGCGATACCGACGGCGATGGCTACGTCGATTACCTCGAATACGCCACCGGCTCGAACGCCAACGACAACGCCTCGCGCAACGCGCCGACCCTCGATCTCGCGACCTACACCGTGGGCTCAGTCCCGGCGAAGTACCTGCGCTTTATCTTCCGCCGCGGGCTCAATGCCGACGGCTTCTCCATGACTCCGGAACTCACCACGGACCAACTCTTCTGGAAGTCATCAGCGGCCGAGATCACGTTCGTCGGTTCCACGCACAACGCCGACGGAACCGATAACATCGAGTATCGCAGCACCCAGCCGGCATCGACACTGCCGCATGCCTCCATGCGGTTGAAAGTGACCTCGCAACCTTAAGAGAGAGACGCAGCTTTGGTTTGTCGCGCACTGTAGGCTGGAAATTTCCAGCCGGTTGCGTAATCTTTGCGCCATGAAGGTTCACGTGTTGCAGATCCCCCTGGATGGGAAGCACTACGAAGGCGAGATTCCGGGCGAAGTCCTGGGGCTGAATGATGAAGGCCCCCGTTCCGTCGGGCCGATTCGCTATGCCTTGGACGTGGGGTTGAGTGACGGGGGTCTTTGGGCACGGGGCAAGGTCAGTGCCGACGTGGAATGTGAGTGCGTGCGCTGCCTTGAGCGGTTCCGTCAGACGCTCTCCGTGCCTGATTTTGCCTGCCAGATCGATCTTCAGGGGCGCGAGGCGGTGGACTTGACAGAGTATCTGAGGGAGGACACCTTGCTCGCCCTTCCGGCCCATCCTCACTGCGACTGGGATGGTAAAAAGGTCTGCAAGGCTGACTTTACCACCCACCAAAGTGCCGTCGAGCCAATCGACGACCATGAGGATGCATGGAAGGCACTCGACAAACTGAAACTTTAACTACGACAGACAATGGGAGTCCCAAAACGCAAGAAATCGAAGATGCGTCTTCGCACGCACAAAGCCTCGCTTCGCTGGCACGCACCTTCGTTGAATAAGTGCGGTCAGTGCGGCAGCACGATTCGCAGCCACCGCGCCTGCCCGGCCTGTGGCTACTACGCTGGCCGCCAGGCCATTACGATCGGCGCGTAACAGCCCGAGACACTTTTAGAAGCCGCCCGCGCGGAGATGCGCGGGCGGCTTTGTTTTCCCGTGTACAGGAGCCGCTTGGAATTCCATGGATTTCAGCTGGCAGGAATTGCCATTCTCCGTGTTTTGAGCCTCCAATCGCCATCGTGAAGCAAGTTATCGTTCCTTTCCTCATCGTGCTATCAGCCTTCGGTGGGGATGACGTCGATTCATATCCCTACTGGCGCGACAAGATGAGACCCATCGTGCCGCGAGGCTATGTCTGCCAGCGCACTTCCGCCCCCGTGAAAGTGGATGGCAAACTCGATGAAGCCGCGTGGGAGAATGCCGCATGGACGGACGATTTCGTGGACATCGAGGGAGACGCGAAACCCAAGCCCCTCTTCCGCACGCGTGCAAAGATGCTCTGGGACGACGAATATTTCTACGTTGCTGCGGAACTGGAGGAGCCGCACGTCTGGGGAACGATCACGAAGCACGACGAGGTGATTTTTCAGGACCCGGATTTCGAGGTGTTCATTGATCCCGATGGGGACTCTCACGAATACTACGAGTTTGAGATGAACGCCCTGAACACGGGCTGGGACCTCTACCTGCCAAAGCCGTACAAGGACAAAGGTGACGCGGACAACAGTTGGGAGATTCCCGGACTGAAAACTGCCGTGCATGTCCGCGGGACCATTAATGATCCTTCCGATAAAGACGAGGGGTGGAGCGTGGAAATCGCGATTCCGTGGCGTGTTCTGGCTGCGAAGGCGAACCGGCCTGCGCCACCTCGCAACAACGACCAGTGGCGCATTGGGTTTTCGCGCGTTGAATGGCAGATCAAAATCGAGAACGGAAAATACGTGAAAGTGCCGAAAACACCGGAGGACAACTGGATTTGGTCCGCGCAGGGCGTGGTGAATATGCACCGGCCGGAGCGCTGGGGTTATGTGCAGTTTGCGACGGACAAGGCGGCAAAGTTTGTGCCGGACTCGTCGCTTCCTGCACGCGACGCGCTGCACGACGTGTATTACGCACAGCGGGCTTTTCGGAAGAAGAACGGCCTCTGGGCCAAAACAATCGCCGAGCTTGGCATTGATGTAAAGGCGGCGGCTGGCGTCAGTACGCCCGAACTCCGCGAAACGCCCGAGGGCTGGCAGGCGAGTGTGCAACTTTCCACCCCTGCGGGTGGTTCCGTGCAATGGAACATCCGCAGCGACTCCCGCGTGTGGTCCGGCAAATAAAATATCAGCATGAAAACGATCATCCTTCTCCTCGTCATTGCGTGCAGCGCCTTCGCCGAAACCGCCCCGAAATGGTGGCCGGCGCCGGTTGATGCCGCGCTTGCGCTCGCCGGGGACAACCGTAAGGAACTCGACCAGGCGCTCGGGAAAGTCCCGGAGGCACAGCGTGAGGCGATGGGTTTTCTGATCGCGAACATGCCTGAGACGGACCTGCGTTCATTGAAGGCGGACTTCCTTCTTTCACACGTTGCCAGGTCCACCGAGGCGTTTGAATCGGCCCCTTGGGCGAAGGACGTGCCGAGGGACATTTTCCTGAACGACGTGCTGCCGTATGCCAGTCTCAACGAGACGCGTGATGACTGGCATGCGAAGCTCCGCGAGATTTCGATGCCGCTTGTGAAGGATAGCAAGACTCCCGGCGACGCCGCACAGGCGCTCAACCGGAAGATCTTTGGCATCGTGAAGGTGAAGTATTCAACGCTGCGAAAGCGTGCCGATCAAAGCCCGCTCCAGAGCATGGACAGCGGGCTGGCGACTTGCAGCGGGCTCTCGATTCTACTCGTCGATGCGTGCCGCTCGGTGGGCGTTCCGGCGCGCGTCGTCGGCACGCCGATGTGGACGAACATGCGCGGCAATCACACGTGGGTCGAGGTGTGGGACAACGGATGGCATTTCACCGGTGCCGCCGAGCCGGACAAGAACGGGCTCGATCGCGGATGGTTCGCCGGTGACGCATCGAAGGCAAAGGAGAAGGGCGACGTGCCGATGCACGGGATCTACGCGAGCAGCTTCAAGAAAACCGGCCTGTCTTTTCCCCTCGTGTGGGCGCCGCATCTGGATTGGGTGTCCGCCGTCAATGTCACGGATCGCTACACCGCGCGCGCGAAGCCTGCCGTGGACAATAGAGTTCGCCTCCTCGTGCGTGTGATCGAACACGGCAAACGCGTTGCGGCGAAGGTGACTGTGACCGATCCCGCCGATGCAGCATTGAAAATGGAAGGCACAAGCCGCGACGAATCGGCGGATCTGAATAATATCCTGCCGTTCCAACTCGCGCGCGGGCGCGCTTTCTTTCCAGCACAGTGGGATCCGAAGCTTGGAATTCACGTGACTTGAAGTCGCGGCCGCACTGACCCTATAGTGAGTCGTATTAATTTAAATCATACCAACATGGTCAAATAAAACGAAAGGCTCAGTCGAAAGACTGGGCCTTTCGTTTTAATCTGATCGGCACGTAAGAGGTTCCAACTTTCACCATA
>JADMIO011627928.1_pt1 | contig 55152 bp, 43 predicted proteins | sample 8958161 | NCBI WGS metagenome assembly JADMIO01 (sample SAMN16585339, study PRJNA669376) | soil metagenome | isolation source: Crop rotation soil | place: USA: Cullars Rotation, Alabama | collected 2011
CGCGACAACTTGTCCACGTGGAATTCTAAGCTTAGGATCCCAATGTGCTGGAAAGAAGGGCCTCAAGGTCGCTGCCGGCACCCAGCGCCGTCATCATGCGGGTTATATCGAAACCATCAAACGCATTCAGGATGGCGCCATTGGTGATGTGACCGACTTGCGCGCGTATTGGGTTAACGGTGGTCCGATTTGGCATCGCGGGATGAAGGGCGACTCGGATTTGGAGAAGCAAGTCAACAACTGGTACCACTACATTTGGCTGTCTGCCGATCACATCGTCGAGCAACACGTTCACAACATCGACATTTGCAATTGGGTGATGGGTGCTACGCCCGTGAAGGCGTGGGGCATGGGCGGACGGCAGATGCTGGCCGACAAGCCCGGCGAAATCTGGGATAACTTTGCGGTCGAGTTCGAGTATGCCAACGGCGTGCGCATGCACAGCTATTGCGGTCAGATCAAGCGTGACTTCTCGTCCGTGAGCGAAGCGGTGGTCGGCAGCAAAGGCACCGCGAACCCCGCGGGCAACATCAAGCCCAAAACCGGTGAGGGCTGGCGCTTCCGCGAGAAAACCATCGATCCATACGTGCAGGAGCACATTGATCTCATCAATGCCATCGTGAATAACAAGGAATTGAACGAGGGCAAACAAGTGACCGACAGCACGCTTACCGCCATCATGGGTCGCGAAGCGGCTTACGGCGGCGGAGTGGTCGAGTGGGACGAAATGATAAACTCGAAATTTGCCTATGGTCCGGACCTGCTCTACACGGACGCCAGCAAGCTGAGTTGGGGGCCGTTCCGCACGCTCAAACCACCAATGCCGAGCAATCACGATATCTTCAAGACTGGAGCGCAATTGCCAACCGTCTGATTAGATTGGTTTCACATCACGGAGCGCGTTCACTCGCGCTCCGTTTTTTTGCGTCTCATCAGTTCAACATCTTTATGTCACAAGCTGGATGTACAATCCCGTTGGACTTGGCCTTTGGTGATCCCTAGGATTTCGTCATGGATTTGCCAGTCGTTCGCGGATGCCTTGTCAGTTCGATGGTGGGTTTGTTGTTGCTGACGGGATGCACCACGACTCATCGGCCCGGCACTTTGGCGCCGCGCAAGGGCGATGAAATTGTCGTCTGCGGCCAATACTTTCATACCGGCACGCCGGTGGTTCTTTGGACTGACCCGGGTGGCTATGATGCTTATCGGGTGGAACGGCGTTTTGCTCCATTTGAAGAGTCGGACTGGAAAACGACTGAAGAACAGGTCAAAGACTTCAAGACTCCCAATCGCTACAACCTGCGGGTGGTCGGTCTGACGACAAACGAAATTGAACGGGTGCGAGGCGGCGGTTGGGATTTGCCCACGCTTCAGGGCGTGGTGGATCAATTCGTCCTGCACTACGATGTGTGTGGCACGAGCCGACAGTGTTTCAAGATCCTGCACGATCATCGGGACCTGAGCGTTCATTTCATGTTGGATTTGGATGGAACGATTTACCAGACGCTCGACCTCAAGGAACGCGCCTGGCATGCCACGATTTCCAATAGCCGTTCCGTCGGGATCGAAATTGCCAACATGGGTGGCTACGCAAGCGAGGAAAAAAGTCCGTTAGGTGATTGGTACGTGACCGATGCAAATGGCCAAACGCGTATCACCATCCCGGAACGGTTTGGCGACGGTGGCATTCGCACCACCAATTTTGTGGGTCGGCCGGCGCGCAATGCGCCCGTCGTGGGCGAGGTTCAGGGCCGGGTAATGACCCAATATGATTTCACCCCGGAGCAGTATCGCGCGCTGGTTCATCTAACGGCCGCGCTTACGAAGATCTTTCCAAAGATGAAATGCGATTACCCGCGGGACGCCGAAGGGAAGTTGGTCACGAAGAAACTTCCGGATGATGAACTTCAGGAGTATGAAGGCGTCATTGGCCATTATCACATTCAGACCAACAAGACCGATCCGGGCCCGGCGCTGAATTGGGATTACGTCATTGATAACGCCCGCAAGCTTGCCGGCCAGCCCCCTTCACCTTACGACACAAGTCTTGGTCACGCCCGCCAGCGTTTTTGAGCCTCGCTCAATTTGCCTGCGGGTATCGGTTCTGCAGATTCGCCTGCGAACTTCAACGCTGGCGCTAGCGGAGAGCTGGGATGATCGCTCATGCAAAACGCTATTCAAAGTTCAGCCAGCACCGATTCAGGTCCGCGCTTAGGTTATTACACCAACAGCGCCACAGGATCGAAGGACAAGTTTTCATGCCCAAAAAACCCGCGTGGCTCGCTTACGCAGAGAAGGTCAAAGCGAAGATACAGAAAATGCCACGGACCAAGCAGTCCGTGGTTCAACGCGAGAATCTTGTTTTGCATAGCCTTTTTATTGCTCGAACCAGACACGGTTATCCCGGCTACTTGGGCGATTGGGAAAACGTTCTCGAGCATGTCAACGGTGACCAACGCAACGGCTACTCTACACGGCTGCGAAAACGGGTGAGAGGCGAGAGCGTTGTGCGTCGGTGACAAACTTTTTCCGGCGCATTCCGCTTGAAGAATTCTTGCGGGATTCGTATTTCGATTTGGAAATGACGAATCACGAGGCGCGTTTTGGTGGCATTCTCCGACTGTATGGCAAGGACGGTCAGAAACGGCTGCGGCAGGCTCATGTTTGTGTTGTAGGAATTGGTGGTGTCGGTTCGTGGGCGGTGGAAGCACTGGCGCGAAGTGGCATCGGAGAACTGACGCTCGTGGACCTGGACGACGTCTGCATCAGCAACGTAAATCGGCAGCTTCATGCTGTGACTGGGGAATTTGGAAAACCCAAAGTCGAGGTAATGGCCGCACGTGTGCAACTCATCAATCCCGATTGCATCGTGCACGCGCAGCAAATGCTCTTTACTGCCGGCACTGCCGAAAGCCTGCTGGCCACGAATTACGATTGCGTGCTCGATGCCATCGACCAGACACCGATGAAAGCCTTGCTCATCGCGCACTGTCGCGATCGCAAGCTGTCAGTGGTCACTACCGGTGGTGCGGGCGGACGACGCGATCCCACTTCGATTCGTGTGGATGATTTGGCTCGTTCCACGCACGATGGATTACTTTCAGCGACCCGAAAGCTACTACGCGACGAGCACGGCTTCCCGCGCGACCCAAAACAGAATTTTGGCGTTCGGTGTGTTTTTTCGCCGGAAACACAGGTTTTCCCGACCAACAATGGAGACGTGTGCGAGCAACCGGAGGCGGGTTCAAGACTGCGTTTGGATTGTCGCAGTGGTTACGGGACGGCTACGTTTGTGACGGGAGCGTTTGGATTTGCCGCTGCGGCGCAGGTCGTAAAGACACTGACTGAATCTAAAGTGCAACCAACCTCAGTTTGAGTTTGTTGATGTCACGCGCTGTCGGTTGAGTTCTCGTTTCAAGAACTCATCAATCGCCTGCGCTGCAAGTTGGTGAGCATATTCGTTGGGATGCGCGTCATGCGAATTGGCAACTATTGTTGACGGCGGCAAGTTGCTGAAGACCGGCAGGAGATTCAGGTGCGGTACGCCATTTTCTTTCCAATAGCCATCCAGTTGTTCATGCACCGACTTAAACCTCATGGCCTGGTCCATGTAAGGGAACGTTACCACCAGCAGCATTTGTCCGCCGCGCATCTTCGTCAGGTTTTGGAACGCCAACAGTCCAATTTTCTCAATTTCCCAAAGTTGCCCCTGGTACGCCGCTTCCACTTCATCGAAATACTTCGGCATGTATGAGTCATGCCGGAGTTGCCAGCGAAGATAGAACAGGTTTACAAAGTAACTGTTCCGGCAAAGCCAGCTGTTGCGAAATTTGTCGGCGATCATCTTTTCGTAACCTGCCTTCCAACCCGGCATCACTTCACCGATGTCATTGATCTGGTAAACGAGCACGACCACATCGAGCTGATAGTGATTACTGACGGTGAGATTGTGCATGATATCCACTTCGGTCGAGGTGTCTAAACCAGGCTTGGCGGCGGCATGAACCTCCCATTCCGGGTGCAGGCGGCGAATGCGATTCACAAATCGGTCTTCAACGTCTTTTACTCCCAGGCCTGCTGTGAATGAGTCGCCCACAAATGTAATTCGCCGTTTTTCCGGAGTGCGGGCCATCGAATAATCAAGGTTGTCCCGCAGGCCAAGGGAGTTTGTGTGGAAATGACGTTTGTTCCAGGCAATGGAGACAAGTGTGTTACCCATGGCATCTGTGCGATCGCAAATGAAACGGTAGTAAGTTTCGAAACCCAGAAAGAGCAAGCTCAAGAGGAAAGCTAGAACCAGCGCATTTCCAGCGAGCAAGGCTGGCCATCGCGTGGGTCGAGCATGACGGGACAGAGTTTGAAAGAAACGCACTGCGGAGATCCCAATCACGACGGGCAGCAGAGCGAACGCCACGAAGGCGTTGACGTAAGCCCCAATTGCGAAAACAACCGCCAATCCCAGGGGAAACGCGAATCCGTCCGCGATTTGGAAAATCAGCCGGCGGGCGGGAGCTTGCTTTGTCACTGCGGCAGGCTAGGGAGGCGACGCAGCGTCAGCGAGAATAAAACCGTGGGAGAAGACCGGAGAGTGCTCACTTTTTACTCGTCAAACTCTCGTGACGCGCAAACAATCTCTTTTTGGGATATTCCATGACTGAACAAATCGTCATTCTCGATTTCGGATCGCAATACACCCAGGTCATTGCCCGGCGCATTCGCGAGTGCAACGTGTATTCGACCATCCTGCACTTCAACACGCCCGCCGCGGAGATCGCTCGGATGAAGCCGAGTGGAATCATATTGTCGGGTGGTCCGTCGAGCGTTTACTCACCCAAGGCGCCACTACCTGACAAAGAGATTTTCGATTTGGGCGTTCCGGTTCTGGGTATCTGCTACGGCGTGCAACTGTTCGCGCAGTTTCTCGGTGGCAAGGTTGAGAAAGGCCTTAAGCGCGAATACGGCAAAAGCACGCTCACCATCAAGGATAAATCGTGTGCTCTGTTTGCCAAGCTGCCGTCATCGCTTCAGGTCTGGAATTCGCACGGCGACAAACTGACAAAGATTCCCAACGGCTTCAAACCTGTTGCCGTGACCGAAAACTCCGAGTTTGCCGCGATTGAGAACCGCATGCAGCGGCTCTTCGGCATCCAGTTTCATCCCGAGGTCGTTCACACACCGCGCGGCCGGGAAATCATTTCCAACTTTGTCCATCGCATTTGCGGGTGCGGCAAAGATTGGACGATGCGCAATTACGTCGACCAGGCGGTTGAAGAAATCCGTGCGCAGGTCGGCAAGGAGAAGGTGATCCTCGGTCTGAGCGGTGGAGTGGATTCCAGCGTGGCGGCGGCGTTGTTGCACAAGGCCATTGGCGATCAACTCACCTGCATCTTTGTCAACAATGGCGTGCTGCGCGCGCGGGAAGCCGAAGTTGTGCAACAGGTGTTCGGAAAGCATTTCCACATCAAGCTGCAATACGAAAACGCGTCCAAGATTTTCCTGAAGCGACTCAAGGGCGTTACTGATCCCGAGAAAAAGCGCAAAATCATTGGTAAGACGTTCATCGAAGTTTTCGACGCGGCCACCAAGCGCGTGGGCAAAGCCAAGTTTCTTGCGCAGGGTACTCTTTATCCCGATGTCATTGAATCCGTACCGATAGCCGGCAACCCTGCCGCGCTTATCAAGAGTCATCACAACGTTGGCGGTCTGCCGAAGAAGATGAAGTTCGCGTTGGTCGAGCCGCTCAAATGCTTGTTCAAGGATGAAGTCCGTCTGCTTGGCGAAGAACTGGGTGTGCCCAAGGAGATCGTCTGGCGACAACCATTCCCGGGGCCAGGTCTGGCCGTCCGCATTCTAGGCGAAGTCACGCCTGCTCGCTGTGAAATTCTTCGCAACGCCGACGCCATCGTCGTCGAGGAGATGAAATCATCCGGACTCTACTATAAAATCTGGCAGAGCTTTGCCGTGTTGTTGCCGGTGCGCAGCGTCGGGGTAATGGGCGATGAACGCACCTATGATTACACCATCGCCGTTCGTGCGGTGGAATCGCAGGACGGCATGACTGCCGACTGGGTGAAGCTGCCCTACGATCTGTTGGAGAAACTCGCCAGCCGCATCATCAACGAAGTGAAGGGCGTGAACCGTTGCGTGTTCGATATTACGAGCAAGCCGCCGGGGACGATTGAGTGGGAGTAAAACTCAATTTGCGTGGACGAAGAAAGTTCCGTCCGATGCGTGAATGATCAATGTCATTCTATTGGTGGTGATGCTGCCGGACTCATAACTAAGTGAGGTTCTTATGCGGTTATCATTTTGAGGGGCGAGACCGCCCCAAAGTGAGGGATGCCCAATCGGCCACGGAAGGTAGATTCCAGTGAACGCTTTTTCCTTCGGATCAAACAGTGCGTTGGCCTTCTGAATAAATCTTGAGCGTTGATAAAAATAGCCAACGGTCATAGAGAGTATGAGCAGCAACACCCACAATCCAATCCCTAGAATCTTATTCTTGGGGCTAACATAGAATTCCGCCCATTCGCCGCTGCTCATTCTGGTCACGCGCCTGACCTTGCGCCCGCCGCGACTGGTTGTCCATCTGAAGTTTTGGGTTGGGAAGTCTGCCGGGTTGATGCGCCTCGCTTGACGTCGGTTCCGTCACCTGCAACCTTCTGTCTGCTTGGCGCAGGATTCCCAAGTCCCGGCAACAGGCAGTTTGTTCGACCGGGTATTGGCAACTCCCGCCGCGCAGTCTCTCTCCCGGCGATTGGAGTTGGGCGGCGCATTCTCTTTTGCCGGTATCCCTGGGTCTGCCCAGCCTTTCTTTACTGCATTGTTGCATCGGCTTTTTCCTCAGCGATCCATTGTCGTGGTCGTTGACAGTCTGAAGACGCAGGAGAGTTTTCAGCAGGATTTGGAAACGTGGCTTGGGCAGGGGAGAGCTGAGAAGGCTGAGGGGACAACGGATCAACCTCTCAACTCGAACTTCACATTTCGTCCTTTGTTTTACCCCGCCTGGGAGATTTTTCCACATGAAGGCAAGTTGCCACCCGCTGATGTCATTGCCGAACGTCTTGAAACCCTTGTGGCCCTGTCTGCTGAATCAAAAGATCAGACGCAAGATTCAAGACTTGTGGTCGCTAGCATCACGGCTTTGTTGCAGAAGACATTTCCGCCCGCTGAACTGAAACAGCGTACGCGCCGTTTCCAACGCGGAGATTCTGCCAATCCGCTTGATCTGATCGAGTGGCTGGAAGAACAAGGTTACGAGCCGGAAGCACAAGTTACGCAAAAAGGCGAGATCGCCATGCGTGGTGGAATCGTCGATGTATTTCCACCCACGAGCCCCTGGCCCGTACGCCTGGAGTTCTTCGGCGACGAACTGGAATCTCTCCGCGAGTTTGATCCGCTCAGCCAGGTTTCGCGCGGGGAAATCACCAACATCACGGTGCCTCCGGCTGGTGAGCTCGGTATTTTGAAACGCGAACTGGAACGCGAATCCCAAAAACCCGTTCGGTTAGCGACACTCCTTGATCATTTGCCGCGCCAATCCATTTTCCTGCTGTGCGAGATGGAACAGATTGAACTGCGGGCTGATGAATACGCCGATCAAATTCCAGCCGATGATCCTTTCTTTGTTGCATGGGGTGAGGTTCTTGCTGAATTAAGCCAGCGCGGGATGACGCGCGTCAATCTGTTCGAGGAGTCGCTCGCCGTCACCTCTGAAAGGAGGGAAAGTTCGCGGCTTTTCGATGCAACAACCGTCGGCGTTGGCACCAAAGACCCACAAGAAAGTGTGCAACAACTGTCCCCGCCTCCGGAAGCTGCGGGCGAATCTGGCGGGCACAATGAGCGCCTTCTCGTTTTCAACAGTCTCGACGCTTTCCGCCCGTTGGGTCAACGCGCTCCAGATCCGCAAATTGCCGAGGTGCAACGTCGGGAGTTCTTCCACCAACTCCATCGTTGGTTGCGGCAAGACTACGCGGTCCACGTCTTTTGCAACAACGATGGCGAACGCGAACGGTTTTCCGAGGTGTGGAAAGAGTTTGGATTTGACGCGCCCATCCAACCAGTCGTGGGTGCGTTGGCTCGCGGTTTTTTGTGCGATGAAGCGAAGTCAGTGGTGGTAACGGATGCGGAGGTTTTTGGCCGCTACAAGGTACAACGCCCACGTCGGCTTAAGTCACCGCACGCTTCGGCCATGCGTTCCGCACTGGAGATTGATTTTGCTGACCTGGAGGAGGGCGATTTGGTGGTGCATCTGCAGCACGGGATTGGACGTTATCTCGGGTTGAAGAATCTTCCCGCCGGAGCCGGAACACGCGGACGAGAGACATCAACTGCCAACTCTGAATCTTCCACCGAGTGTCTCGTCCTCGAATACGCGCCGAGCGATTACGATCAGGAGCCGCCCAAGCTCTACGTCCCCGTCACCGAGTCGCATCTCGTCAGCAAATACGTGGGCGCGGGCAAGGCGCATCCGCCGTTGAACACGCTGGGCGGCACGCGCTGGATGAAGGCCAAAGAGCATGCCGAGCGCGCCGTGCGCGATGTCGCGGCGGAGTTGCTGCAAATCCAGGCCGTGCGCGACTCGCAGGCTGGCCATCCGTTCCCGCCCGACGTGACCTGGCAACGCGAGTTCGAAAGCGCTTTCATCTACGACGAAACACCCGATCAATTGCGCGCCATCACCGACTCCAAGGCTGACATGGAACGCGCCAAACCGATGGACCGTCTGATCTGCGGCGACGTTGGCTTTGGAAAAACGGAAGTCGCCATTCGCGCTGCGTTCAAGGCGGTGATGGGGGGCAAGCAGGTCGCCGTGCTCGTGCCCACGACCGTGCTCGCGCAACAACACTTCAACAATTTCCGGGAGCGCATGGCGGATTATCCCATCCGCGTTGAATTGCTCTCGCGTTATCGCACCCGCCGCGAGCAGGACCGGGTCGTGAAGGATCTGGCGGCCGGCACGGTGGACATTGTCATCGGCACGCATCGGATCGTGCAGGAGGACATCGCGTTCAAGGACCTTGGGTTGGTGGTGATTGACGAGGAGCAACGCTTCGGCGTGCTGCACAAGGAAAAGTTCAAACGCCTGCGCACGCTCGTGGATGTCCTTACCCTCAGCGCCACACCCATTCCGCGGACGCTTTACCTTGCCCTCACCGGCGCGCGCGACATGAGCACCATCCAGACGCCGCCGCATGATCGTCTGCCGGTCGAGACAGTCGTCACGGAATACGATGAGCGGTTGATTCGCGACGCCATCAAGCGGGAGATGAATCGGGGCGGACAGGTGTTCTTCCTGCACAATCGCGTGGCGACGATCCTGACGATGCAGCAAAAGCTCCAGCAACTTGTGCCCAACGCCCGCATCGTCGTCGGCCACGGCCAGATGCACGCGGACGATCTGGAGGAAGTGATGACCACGTTTGTGGATGGCAAGGCGGACGTACTGCTCTCCACGACCATCATTGAGAGCGGCCTCGATATTCCGAACGCGAACACAATCATCATTGATCGCGCGGACCGGTTCGGCCTGAGCGACCTTTACCAGTTGCGCGGGCGCGTGGGGCGCTACAAGCACCAGGCGTTCGCTTACCTGTTGTTGCCCCGCCACGCGCGCATGCTGTCCGACGTGCGCAAACGCATCAGCGCCATGAAGCAATACTCGACGCTTGGCAGCGGCTTCAAAATCGCGATGCGCGACCTGGAGATTCGCGGCGCGGGCAATTTGCTTGGGGCGGAACAGAGCGGGCACATCACGGCGGTGGGCTTCGAACTTTACTGCCAATTGCTCAAGCAAAGCGTCGGTTCGCTCAAGGGAGAGAAGGTGAAACCTCGGGTGGAAGTGCGCATGGCGCTGGATTTTCTCGGTGACACAACACAACTCCCGGAAAAGTACGTGCCCCAATCGCAGCATCGCATTGAAATTTATCGCAAGCTGGCCCAGACCACCGACAAGCCCGCGCTGGAAGCGTTGCAGCAGGAAATGCGCGACCGCTTTGGTCCGCTGCCGTCGGCGGTGGATTTGTTATTGGCGGTCACGGAATTGAAAATCCTCGCCAGCGAAAAGAACGTGACGGTGGTCGAAGTGAAGGAAGACAAGATCATGCTCACGCGAAACAACGATTTCATCACGCTCGGCGGCAAGTTCCCGCGCCTGACGAAAAAGGACACCAAAGCGCGTTTGAAGGAGATTAAGAAGCTGCTGCTGGCGATTTGAACATTGTATTTTTGCCTCCCGGGCTTATCTTCCGGCAACTTTCATCGCCCATTTGAACTCGGGAAACATTCCACACATCCATCACGTGAAACCAATCTGGCTTCTGGCTGTAGCCGCAGTGAGCATCGTTCTGCTGGCCAACGCTCCCGCGGCGGGCGGACTCCAAGTGCCGGGGCGCTCAGAGTTGGCAAACTTCGATTTGAGAGAGGTCGCAATCCAAAACGCGACGAACGCGGAACAAGAAACTGCAACAGTTCGCCTCAAGGCTGCCGTTCCGAACTTGAAGATCGGGTGGGACGACCGGTTGCGGACACCAAAAATCATTGCCTCGACGCGCGGCTATCTCAGCGGCCCAAACGGCGCCGGCGGTGGGATTTCGAGGAAGGCGGCCGACGCGCTGCCGGTCAGCGAACCGCACCGGGCGGTGAAAGCATTCCTCAATGATCACGCTGCGCTTTTCGGTCATGGTGCCGAGGTGCTCATTACAACACGCGTGGAACGTGATTTCAGTACGGCTCACAACGGATTGAGAACAGTGGTTTGGGTACAGGAACTGGATGGAATTTCGGTGTTTGAATCCACGTTGATCGGCCACATCACGAAACACGGCGAATTGGTAAATCTTTCGAGCCGGTTGTTGCCCCATGTGGCTGCGGCCGCCAACAACGGCATGTCGAATCGAATGTGGGTGCAAAAAAATCCAACCATCGCGGCGGTTCAGGCCGCCTCGATCGCGGCAAATTTGACCGGCGAGAACACAACCCCGGAGGATTTTACGGCGCTGGACTTGCAACCCGATGGCGCCGAATTGCGCTGCCGTTTCAGCGGGCCGGAATTGATTGAACCAGCGCGCGCGCGACTCGTCTGGCTCCCGATCAACCGGGAACGGCTGCGTCTCGGTTGGGAAGTTGTCCTGACCGGTCGATCACGCGGCGAGCGCTACCGTGTCATTGTGGATGCCGAAACAGGCGTTGCGTTGCTCAGGCATTGCCTGACCGATTACATCAGTGACGCCAGTTACCGTGTGTTCACCAGCGACAGCCCAACACCGATGTCGCCGGGGCTGGCCGTTCCCCTTACCAATCAGCCTCCTCTCGTGTCCCGTGAGCTGGTTGTGACGAGCGCGCTCAGCACTAACGCCTCGCCGAACGGCTGGATCAACGACGGAGACAACGAGACGCGCGGCAATAACGTGGATGCGCACCTGGATCTCGACGCGAATAACCTGCCCGACCTGCCCCGCCCGCAAGGTTCCCCGACCCGGGTGTTCGATTTCCCGATTGATCTTACCCAGCCGCCAAGCGCCAATCGGAATGCCGCCGTGGTCCAACTTTTCTATTGGTGCAACTGGATGCATGACCAGCTTTACGACCTGGGGTTCACAGAGGCGGCGGGGAATTTTCAAAATGACAATTTTGGCCGGGGCGGCGCGGACAGCGATGCCGTGCAAGCCGACGCCCAGGATGGCAGCGGGTTCAACAATGCCAATTTCTCCGTCGGCACGGACGGCACGCCCGGCCGGATGCAGATGTATCTTTTCACCGGCCCGAATCCCGATCGCGATACCTCCTTCGATGCGGAAATCATCCTGCACGAGTACACCCACGGGTTGAGCAATCGGCGCGTGGGCGGCGGGGGCGGCATCAGTGCGCTGCAATCTGCCGGCATGGGTGAGGGCTGGTCGGATTTTTACGCGCTGGCGCTGTTGAGTGCAGCCGGGGATAACCTGCAAGGTAACTATGCCGCCGGTGCGTACTCCACCAAGGAATTTTCCGGCGAAACGAATAATTATTATTTTGGCATCCGCCACTATCCCTACTCGACCTTGATGACGGTGAATCCACTCACCTTCAAAGATATTGATCCCACCCAAATCGACCTCCACGCGGGGGTGCCAAGAAATCCGGTCTTTGGTAACAACGCTTCAGAAGTTCACCATCAGGGAGAGGTCTGGTGCAGCATGCTTTGGGAGGCGCGGGCCAATCTGATTATTAAGCACGGTTTCACCAATGGCAACCACCTCATCCTGCAACTCGTGACCGACGGCATGGGCCTTTCACCACCGAATCCTACTTTTGTCGAAGCCCGCGACGCCATTCTGCAAGCCGATCTGGTGCTGACCGGCGGCACCAACCAGAATGATCTTTGGGCCGCATTCGCCAAACGCGGCCTCGGTTTCCTGGCAGCGGCCCCGGCCAATTCGACAACGACGGGAGTGATCGAGGATTACAACCTGCCGGACGGTTTTGAAATCAGCCCGGCGGCAAACTTTGTCTTCATCGGGGCGGCTGGCGGGCCATTTGTGCCCACCGTCAAAACCTATTTTCTGACGAATCATGGAATTGTTCCGATCAACTGGTCTGCGCAAGCAGACGCAGGGCTGACGCTTTCCAGCACCAACGGCAGTTTGAGTCCCGGAAGCGGAACTACAGTGACCGTTTCTCCAAACGCCGCTGCGGCCAGCTTGCCAGCGGGGATATATCCGTTGGCCATCACGTTCTCGAACCCGACCAGCGGCTTGACGCAGACCCGCCGGGCGACCCTCCGCATCGGTCAACCTGATGATTACACGACCGTTTTCGACGCCAATGATTTCAATCTCGCATTCACCACGCTCACTTTCACGCCCGACGCCTCGACGAATTTTTACCGCGTCTGCCGCCAGCCGGCCGGAGCATTCCCCACCGACCCAACCGGCGGCACGGTGGTGGTGCTTGGCGACGACACTTATCTGCCCGTCTCGCTCACCGGAGGTGCGGAAGTCTTCATTTACGGGCAGCACAGCGGTTTATTTTACATCGGCGCGAACGGTCACTTGACCCTCACCGCCGGTCACACCGACTTTTTCTATTCGGAATTGAGTGTTTATTTTGAGCGGGCGCGCATCTCCGCACTCTACACTGACCTGGATCCATCAGCCGGCGGAAAGGTTTCGTGGCGCCGGCTTGGCGATCGCGTGGCCGTCACTTACCAGGCCGTCCGGGAATTTGGCGTGAACAACACCAATAATTTCCAGATTGAAATGTTTTTCAACGGCATCATCCGGATCACCTGGTTGAAAATTGATGCCGATAACGCAGTGGTAGGATTGTCGCGGGGCAGTGGAGTACCTGGCGGTTTTGTTGAAAGCGAACCGGATAATTACCCGACCTGCACCGATTCGTCACCCCGGCTTCAGATCAACCCCATCGGTGGAAACCTCAAGCTGACCTGGCCACTTGACGTCACCACCTTTCGCTTGGAGTCTGCCACGAATCTGCTTGCCCCGATCCCGTGGTCAAACACGGCTGGCTCGGTGAAATTCACCAATGGCTTCAACACCGTGATCCTGCCCGCAACGAACAACTCGATATTCTTCCGCTTGGTGTCGCCGTGATGGCATTAGCTGATTTACCGGGCCGCGCTCCGGAATCAACGTTTTGTGGAGCGCCTCAATCAGCGCCTGTTGGACTTGCAAGCGACCAGCCAGCCAGAAATCCCGCGCTTGGTCGGCCACACGCTGCGCCTGCAACCTGCTTCGAGATTCGTGGAACGCCACGCCGCCGTCGTCCTTGGAAATTGGCAGTAGACTACCGATCTGCGCAGCGCCGACAGTCCTATCGGCGTCATTATCCACCGCTCCCGAATCCGGTCCAACCGCAACGCTACTACCGAGCCGTCCAGCCTGGGCCATAGAAACAGGTTACAATTTGAAGGCGCCGCCGTGTGCGGCGGGACGCAGATTGCTTCGCCCGCTACGAACGGGTAAAAACCAGCCTTGACGCATTGGCAGTTCGGAGGATGATTCCCTTCGAACCTGCGAAATCCATTTTGCCAAACTTTTACGAAAGGTTCAGGTGATATGAAAACGCCGATGGCTTCCCTTCATCAAGATTCGCTCAGAGTTTTTACGCTCAGCGTTATGATGGTCTGGTTGAGCACGCCGGGACCATTGTTGGCTTATTCCATAACTGGCGTCGCGCTGAGCCCGAAGAGTCCAGTTCCCAGCGGATCAAACATTGTGATGATGGTCAGCTTCGCTACGCCCGGCTCACCGGCGTGGCTGTATCAGGCTACGCAGGTCACGGTGGAGGGTAGCCAAATCGGCGTGGATCTGTATCCATCCAGCGGCCTGCTGACAGCGATTGGCGGTCTAAGCACGAATGTGGAGATCGGCGTTTTGTCGGGTGGAAACTATCAATACGAAGTACGCCTGCATCCGGGCCAGCCGCCGGCGAATTGGGGTGTGCGAACCAATCGCGGCACATTCACCGTGCAGACAAATTATGCGAGGACCGTGGTCACGATCACCGCACCAGATCCGCAGGCAACCGAATCGGGGATAACAACTGTAATCGACACCGGTCGGTTCACTGTTCATCGCATGGGCGCGACGAACATCGATCTGCGGGTTTACTATGCGGTTGGTGGCACGGCGAGCAACAGCGTGGATTACCTCTCGATTTCAAACGTCGTTGTGATTCCGGCGGGAAGGACCGTGGCGGACATTGTGATCAATGCTGCATTTGACACGCTGCCGGAAGGGCGAGAAGCAGTTGTGTTGCGATTGATTGAACCGCCGTGTGCCGCCATCTTTCCGCCGCCCCCGGATTGCTATTCGGTGGGCACGCTGCGGGAAGCGGTGGTTTACATTAGTGACAATTCACTTTCGCGGCCCGTGGTCAGCATCGTGGCCCGCGATTCGGTGGCTACGGAAGGAACCAATTGTTATCGCTGGCCGGGTTGGCCCACGCCATCAACGACCAATAGCCTGAATGGCACGAACACGGCCACCTTTGTCGTTAGACGAGAAGGAAGCACAAATGACAGCCTGACTGTGTTCTATACAGTTGCTGGCACGGCGACCAATGGAGTGGACTACAAGTTACTCTCCGGCACTGTCATGATTGCTGCAGGACAGCGATTTGCTCCAATTGTCATTTTGCCGGTGGACGACGCTTTGCCGGAAAGGATCGAGACGGTGGTGTTGGGATTGGTTGAACCGCCGTACGGTTCGCCTTTGCCGTCCCCCTATGTCATCGGCAAGCCAGCTCGGGCCGCGGCTATCATCGTGGATAACGACCAACCGAGACCGGGCACTGGGCGTTTGACAGATCGTTGCTTTCATCTGGTGCAACCGGGCAACAACGGTGACTGGTTCCGAATCGAGTATTCCACCAACCTGATTGATTGGATGGTGCTGTGCTCAAACACCGTTACCGACGGCGCAGTTCATTTTGTAGACCCGGACGCTGACGAGTCCTCCCAGCGATTCTACCGCGTCGTGCCGGAAACGAATTTGATCGCGGAATAGGAGCAGTCAAATTTAACCGACTGTCGTGATCCTTCAGCGGTACGGCTGATGCAATTCGACCTTCTGTGTCTTGGCGCGTATCCGCATATTGAGGAATTCCACTGCCAACGCGAAAACCATCGCGACGTAAATGTAGCCTTTGTTCACGTGCTGATGGAACCCTTCGGCTACCAGCATCGTCCCAATGAGAATCAGGAAGCTCAAGGCCAGCATCTTGATGGTCGGGTGGCGATCGACAAACGCGCTGATCTTGTTCACGAAGACCAGCATCACAATCATGGCCAGGATGACGGCGGCGATCATGACGTAAATATTTTTCACCATGCCGACCGCGGTGATGACTGAGTCCAACGAGAACACAATGTCGAGCATGAGAATTTGAACGATGACGCTGCCAAACGTGATGGTCATTTTTTTGGTCGCATGACCGTCTTCACCTTCCAGCTTTTCATGAATCTCGAAGACGCTTTTGCCAATCAGAAACAATCCGCCGACCAGGAGAATCAAATCTTTGCCGGACACAGCCAGTTCCCACGAGAAAATCTTTGGCTCCCAGAAAGGTTTGTCGAGCTTGACCACCCACGCCAGACCACACAGCAGGAGCACGCGCGTGATGAGTGCCAGCCCAAGGCCCAACCGGCGCGCTTTAGCCTGTTGCTCGACCGGCAATTTGCCGCTCAGAATCGAGATGAAAATGATGTTATCAATGCCCAGTACAATCTCAAGCAGCGTGAGGGTAGTGAGGCTGATCCAGATTTCAGGCGATGTGATCCATTCCATAACGCGCGCCATCCTTCCCGAAACAGTTCGGAAGCGCAATGCGTTTGCCGCTGGAAACTGAACAAAACTTTGTAGGCCGCCAAAAATAAAAACGGCCAAAGGCAGAACCTTTGGCCGTTGTGATATTCAGTAGGGGTTACTTCTTGGCTGCCTTGCAGGTCGGGCAGGTCTCGCAGGTAGTCTTGCCATCCGCGCAGCAAGCCATGCCGCAAGCCGATGCTTTCTTGGTCTCGCATTTGCCGCAGCAGGCGCAACCGCTAATGAGGACCGCTACGCAGACAACCGCAGCACCCGCAATGAGCTGTTTGATGTATTTGGTCATGACGCGAGACGATATCCTGCCATTGCTATTTGTCCATCTCTGTCTGAATAATCTCGCCGCTTCACGTGGCGCGAAGATAACTTGACCGCGTGCATCTGGCGCATCTTCGACTTCGTGACTTCCGCAATTATCCGCGGTTGGATGCCGACTTTTCGCCGGGATTCCACCTGTTGCTCGGCGACAATGCGCAGGGGAAAACCAACATCCTCGAAGCCATTTATCTGATGGCAACGCTGCGTTCCTTTCGGGGTGTCGGTAGTGCGCAAATGATCCGACATGGCCAGAAGGGTTACTTCGTTGGAGGCAATGTGGTTGGCAAGGCTGCGCATGATATCAAGATGTTCTGGTCGTCGCGGGAGCGAAATCTAACCCTGGATGGTCGGCCGGTGAAGAAGTTGGGCGACTACCTCGGCATACTGCGGACCGTAGTGTTTTGCACGGAAGACTTGCAGCTGGTGAAGGGCACAGGCCGCACGCGAAGACGGTTTCTCGATTTACTGCTTTCGCAAACTCAACCTGGTTACCTCGCATTGCTTCAGCGCTACATGCAGGTGGTGCGCTCGCGCAATGCTTTGCTCAAGCAACATGCGCCGGACTTGATGTCCTTCGATAGTTTTTCCGAGCAACTGGTCAAGTTCGGTAACGAACTCATCCAGGCGCGGCGCGAGTTGATTCCAAAGCTCTCGCCGCTCGCGCGACTGGCCTATCGCCGCATTTCCAATGATGCCGAGGAACTGCGCATCGCCTATGAGCCGAGTGTACAGAGTGATTTCGCGGTGGAACTTGCACAGGTCCGCGACCGGGAAAAACGCTTCCGCGCCACGCTGCTTGGTCCGCATCGAGATGACCTGCAGCTCTTGTTAAATGCGAAATCCGCGGCGCAGTTCGGCAGTGAAGGTCAAAAGCGCACGCTGGCTATTGCGCTGAAGATGGCGCAGGCGGAATACCTCACTGGTATTCACGGCAGCGCGCCAGTGCTGTTGATTGATGATGTGATGGGTGAATTGGACATAAAACGTCGCAGCGGTTTGTTGCCATTGCTGGAACGCGCTCGCGAAACCAGCGGCCAGGTTTTCATGACGTGCACGGAGGAAAACTGGCCGCGCGAGTTAGGCCGCGAATTGCAGCGTTGGGAAGTGAAGGCTGGAATGCTCCAGGCCGCTGCCCAACAGAATTGATTCGCCACGCTGACGCGGAACGAGGTCCAAAAACCAACGATGCACCAAGGCTCAAAATGCAAAGGCGAAGCCGAGGAGTGAAAGCGGGGGCCGAGGCCGTAACCTTTGCCCCCGCTGGAATCCCGAGTTTCTCGTTTCAGTTTAGACTTGGGCAATAACCTGGATTCGGCAAATCGATCCGCTGCACCGCGCCTTCCGGCACGAGCCTGACGACAGTTACCACGAGGTTGACACTGCCATCGTTTCGTACCAGGTGTCCGGTTGCTTCGCCTGAATCGACGAATGTTGTTCCGGCCGGGTGTAGGCGGGGCGTGCAAGTCGGATCATCCCCGTGGTATTCCGTCGCAACGCCGGACATGACGATTATCAGGCTGGGGCCTGAATGTTCGTGCCAACCGAAGGACCCGCCAGGCACGACTGTGTTCTGGAGAACGTACAGATGCGAGGCTCCCTTTGTGTTGATCATGGCCTTCCAGTAGTCGGTCGCAGGACCCGGATCCAGGTCCGTCTTCGCGAAGACATCAATCTCGTCAAAGGTGCCATGAGCAATAGTTACCGACGACACGCCCGCCTGGGGCGTTGCGCGGGCTGGCAGAATTACCAACACGGTGACGCCGACGAGTACCAGTGCGGCGACGCACACCAGCTTCAATGGGAGCAACCCTCGCACGCTGATTATTTTGATGAATGTTTTTTTCATATCTTTGTTTGTTTGTGTTTTGAAATCGGACGAGGCCTTCCAAGAGCCGCGAGCGATCCCGGTTTATGAAGGGAAACGCCCCTTCTTCATACCCCAAGGCGCAAAACAGAGGGAAAAGAGGGACAAGGAAAAAAAGAATTCCGAGACGGAGTTTTGCGGAGAGGACTCGGCATCGCAGACGGAAAGTTTGGTGGTGGTCTAAATCAACAACATCCCACGCTGAATGGGAATGAGGACATCGTCCAGCCGGAACAAGCTTGCGGTTGACTGAAGCTGCACACGCTTGATGAGCCAGCGCTTTGCTGATCGTGAAGGCTTGATTATTCCTTTTGAGTGCGGCCAAAGGAAGCCAGGCGCTTCCTCCGCTCCCGCCAGACTTCGGGGGACAGCGGACGGATTTCGCCGTCAGCGAAGAGTTCCATCCCGGTGTCCACCTGAAGGGAGAGCACGATCCGCTCAACATCCCATTCCAAAGGTGACCTTGTGACGTTCCAGCTGTACGTCGTGCCAATCGAAGTACCAGTGATGATCTGTCGATCGTTTTCGGCGAAGACCGCCGTCCGCAGTGCCGCATCGTGAGGTAACCTGGGTCCGATCGGTTTGGAAGTGGCGATATCCCAAATCCGAGAGGTGGCATCGTCACAACCCGTTACCACCGTTCGGCCATCTTTGCTAAAGGAAACTGCATACCAGAATGGTCCGCCGTGACGCATGGGCTTGGATATCGGCAACCCGGTCTCCACGTCCCAGACAATGACGGTGTTGTCAAAACTTCCTGTAGCGAGACGCCGACCGTCAGGACTAAAGGCGAAGGTCATTACCGAACCAAAGTGGCCTTCAAACTTCCGTGTTACGCTCCAATCATCCGTTCTGATAACTCTCGCCAGCTTGTCGCCACTGCCAACGGCAATCCGCGAACCGTCAGGACTGAACGCCAGTCCGCGGATGGGAGTGGGAGGATTTGAGATCGCAAGCACGATCTGAAGGGGACGTGCTTCTTGTGCATCCCACAGCTTCACAACGCCGTCCGCCCCGCCGCTGACCGCCGTTTTGCCATCCGGACTTATGGCCACCGTCCACGCCGCGCCGGTATGCTTAAAACTCTCGCCCACGGTCATGCCGGTGGCCGGTTCCCAGAACTGGACCAGACCATCCTCGGCAGCCGTCATCACTTTGGATGCGTCCGGACTGACGGCGAACACATGTACACCCGCTTTGTCAGGCATAAACGGTTTCCCCACCGCTTCGTCCGTTAAGGCTTTGCGAATCAATGCAGTCCCGTCTTTGGGGCGAACCAGCGCATATTTGGCGTCAGCGGTAAAGAGGACGTGTTGGGAGCCGGCGTCATGCTGCAATACTGTATCCCGGCAACCCAGTGCCGGCCGCCACGCGCGTGCTGCGTCGTCTTCAGAGCAAGTCAAAATGCTACCGTCTTTGTCAAAGGCGACATCCCTTAGAGCGCCCCGGTGTTCGAAGGCCACGCCAACGGGTTCGCCCGTTTTCCAGTTCAAGAGTTGAGCTGTCCGGTCGTAACTCGACGTCAAGAGCAGGTCACCTCTCACGCGCAGACGGTGGGCACCACCACGATGTTTCCATTTGCCAACTTGCACGCCGTTCACCGTGTCCTCGCCCTCCTGCCAAGTCCACAGGAAGACGTTGCCGTCAACGTCGCCAGACGCAATTTGATTCGTTGCGGTAAATATCGCCGTGAGACCGCGACCCGTATGGCCAACAAAACGTGCGACGAGCTTGTGTGTTTGTAGATCCCACAAGAGAACGACGCCATCGTCACCAGCCCCGAGAACCTGCTTCCCGTCGGGACTCAAGGCCAGATCATGAATTCCGTGAGGCGCCGGATGCATCCAGGCGTCAACCGGCTTTTCCTTATCGCGATCCCAGACCTGAATTTCCCCTTTGGCATTTCCCGTGATGATCTTGCCATCGCGTGTGAACACGCCAGCCCAGACCGCGCTGCCATTTGTGAAGGTACGAATCAGCTCATGGGATTTCGTCTCCCAGAGCCGGGCCGTTTTGTCTGTGCTGGTCGTGAGGACGTAATCGCCATCGGGACTGAAAATGGCCGTGTGAGCCTCGGACTTGTGCCGGAGCGGGTCTCCCAGGACCGCGCCGGTTTGCCGATCCCAGAGTTGCGCCACGCCGTCGTAGCCTCCAGTCAAAACCTGTGTCCCGTCCGGGCTGAACGCGCCGGAGACCACACCTTGTTCGCGAGGATAGATTCCCGTGAGGATGTGGAGCTCACGCTGCCAGGCATTCAAATTCGCCCGAATGACTCGCTGCATGTCAGCCTCGTCGGGCGGAGCCAGTTCCAGCGCGTGGGCCAGCCAGAGCATTCCGCTGGCGACCTTGCCTTGTTCGCAGAGCGAGATGCCACGGTCGAAGGCCATCTGAAAATTGAGGCGTCGCTCGTCACCTCGGGCCTGATCGGCCAGCTGGCGGGCCGTGTCGGCGTGATGATAAGCTTCGTTCTTTAGAGCGAATTGCCACGTGGAAATGCCAAGCCCAACGGCCAGCGTCATGATTACCGCTCCGGCTGCGGCGAAACCGAACTTGTGACGGCGAACCGTTTTCTGGAACTCGTACCAGCGACTGGGTGGTCGCGCTACTACCGGCTCGCAATCAAGATGCCGGCGAATGTCCGCTGCTAACGCATTGGCCGTCTCGTAACGCCGCGCCCGGTCCTTCTCCAGGCATTTCATCGCAATCCAGTCCAGATCGCCGCGGATCAGATGAATTAGCTTTGGCGGCTCGGTGTGGCGTAGATTCGCGGTCGTTGTCAATGCCGCAGCGGCCATCGTGCTCAACCGATTTGAGGGACGGGGCGGTTCGGTTTCGCGAATGATCCGCCGCATCTCGTCCAGACCGACGGCCAGCAGTTCTTTCTGATCGAAGGGCGGGCTGCCGGTGAGCAATTCGTAAAGCAGCACACCCAGGCTGTAGATGTCACTGCGAGTGTCGATGTCCAGACTCGTCAAGACCGCCTGCTCCGGACTCATGTAGGCCGGCGTGCCGAGGAATTGTTCAAAGGCGGTGAAGAGCGTTTGGTCCGTCAGGCGACCTGCCGTGGCCTTGGCGATGCCGAAATCAATCACCTTGGGGACCGGCACAGCATCGTTGATCGTCACCAGAATGTTTGATGGCTTGATGTCACGGTGAATGACGCCTTTCTGGTGCGCATGCTGGATCGCCTGGCAAACCTGGATGAACAGCTTGAGTCGGTCTTCCGTGGAAAGTTTGTTCTCGTCGCAGAAATCAGTGATCTTCACGCCCCGCACCAACTCCATGACGAAATAAGGTCGGCCAGTTTCGGTAGCGCCGGCATCCAGCACCTTGGCAATGTTCGGATGATCCATCAACGCCAGCGCCTGGCGTTCCGCTTCAAAGCGGGCGATGACCTGCTTGGTGTCCATGCCCAACTTGATGACCTTGAGCGCCACTCGTCGGCGCACAGGTTTTTCCTGGTCAGCCATGTACACCACACCGCAACCGCCCTCGCCAATCTGCTGGAGCAGTTTGTAACGACCGATCAAATCACCAGGCCTTTCGGTCAGTGGCCGAACCTGAGCGTCGGATGCTTCAGCCGACGGTGGTCTCGACGGTTGAGAAAAGAACCCGCCCGCCTCGTCATGAGCGCGAAGCAATTTCTCCACACGCTCGCGTAAAGACGCATCTGGGCCGCAAGCGTCGTCCAGAAAACGGGAGCGCTCGGCGGCGTCCTGCCGTTCCAGTGCCTCGTTGAAGAGGTTCTGCAGGGACTTATCCGAATTCATCAGTCGCCTTGATCCAGGCCAGTCTCATTGACCCTTAACTTCCAATGCGCAAAGTCTCGACAAAAAGGGACACTTCGACTCAGTAGCCAACCTTTTGCCGCATTTCCTCAAAGAGCCATGCGCGGGCGTAAGCCCAATAGCGTTTCGCCGTCCGATCCGTGACTCCCAGGATCTGCCCCGCCTCATCCAGTGTCAGCCCAGCAAAAAAGCGCAGCTTCACGATCTCTGCGGCTTTCGCATCTTCCATGGCCAGTTTTTCGAGCGCTTCGTTGACGAGCAGGAGCGTGTCGTCATCGGCTTCGGTAGCGATCTCCACGTTGTTCAAGTCAATTCGTTCCCACTTGCCTCCGCGTTTGCCGGCGCCCTTGCGCCGGGCGCGTTCGATGAGGATTCGCCGCATGGCCTCGGCGGCGGCGGCGAAGAAGTGAGCACGATTAGCGAATGGGACTTGAGCGTCGTTCCCGGCCAGACGCAACCAGGCCTCGTGGACCAGCGCGGTAGGTTGGAGCGTGTGACCGGCGGCCTCATTGGTCATCTTTGCTGCCGCAAGCTTGCGGAGTTCCTCGTAAACCAGCGGCAACAATTCTTCTGCGGCTCGGGGGTCGCCACGCTCAACGGCCTGCAACACCTGGGTGATCTGGTTCAAGGAGCAATGCCTTTCATACAACAGTTTAAAGGCTTTGCGAGAATAATCTTGTCATAGCGGCGGCATCAGAGACGAAGGCCATCACCCGCCGGTTAAGCTTTGTCTTCCTTGACCACTCTTAAGCAAGCCAATTACGCTCGGCGCATGAGAAACTCAATCCTCTGCGCGGCGTTCGTCACAGTGCTCGCATTTTCCGCCTCCATGTTCGCTCAAAACTCGCAGGGTGAAGCAGCCAAAGCTGCGGCGTTTGTCGCCGAAGCCGAGAAGGAGCTGGGTGATTTCTCTGTGATCGCGGGTCGCGCCGAGTGGATCAATGCTACCTACATCACCGAAGATACCGATGCGCTCAGTGCGGAGTTTGGTGCGCGGAGAACTGAAATGAGCGTCCGGTACGCCAAGGGGGCAGCGAAGTTTGATGGTGTCAAAGGCTTGTCCTTCGACGTGCAGCGAAAGCTGGATATTTTGAAGCAGGCCATCGTACTGCCCGCTCCGGAAAAACCAGGCGCGGCAAATGAGCTGAGCACGCTCGCCACCCGCTTGCAGTCCCAATACGGCAAAGGCAAAGGCACCCTTGGTGGCAAGCCCATGAGTGGATCGGACATCGAAGCAGCCATGGGAACAACGCGCGATCCCGAGCAGCTCAAGGAAATGTGGACCAGCTGGAACGATCAGGTAGGCGGGCCGATGCGTGAGGATTACGTGAAGCTGGTCAGCATCGCCAATGAAGGCGCGAGGGAATTGGGGTATAAGGACGTCGGAGCAATGTGGCGATCCGGCTACGATATGCCTGCCGATGATTTTTCGCGCGAGATGGACCGGCTATGGTTGCAAGTCAAACCGCTCTATGACCAGCTGCATTGTTACGTGCGTGCGAAGCTGAACGAGAAATATGGTGCAAAAGTGCAGCCAGCCACCGGTCCGATCCGCGCCGATCTGCTCGGCAACATGTGGGCGCAGGAGTGGGGCAACATTTACGACATCGTCGCGCCCAAGGGCGTCGGTGACATCGGTTACGACGTCACAACGTTGCTGAATTCACGAAGCTACGATCCCATTAAAATGGTAAAGGCTGGCGAGGGCTTTTACATGTCGATCGGATTGCCGGTCTTGCCTGCCACCTTCTGGGAACGTTCCATGTTTGTGAAGCCGCAGGATCGCGAGGTGATTTGCCACGCGTCGGCGTGGGATATCGACAACAAGGACGACCTGCGCATCAAAATGTGCATCAAAATCAACGCCGACGACTTTGTGACGATTCATCACGAACTGGGTCACAACTACTATCAACGCGCTTACAACCAGCAGCCGTTTCTTTACATGAACGGTGCTCACGATGGATTCCACGAAGCCATTGGCGATTTCATTGCGTTGTCCATCACCCCTGAATATCTGGTGCAAATCGAGTTGCTGGAAAAATCACAAGTGCCGAGCGCGGATAAAGACATCGGCCTGCTGTTGCGTCAGGCAATGGACAAAGTTGCATTCCTTCCGTTTGGGTTGCTAATGGACAAATGGCGTTGGGGCGTCTTCAGCGGCGCAATCACGCCTGCGGATTATCAAAAGGACTGGACCGCGTTGCGTCTGCGTTATCAAGGAATCACTCCACCGGTCGAGCGTCCCGCGACAGCGTTCGATCCGGGAGCCAAGTATCATATTCCGGGCAACACTCCGTATGCGCGTTACTTCCTCGCTCGCATCCTTCAATTTCAATTCTATAAAGCAGCTGCGGAACAATCCGGTTGGAAAGGGCCACTGCATCGTTGCTCGTTCTACGGCAACAAGGCCGTGGGTGACCGCTTGAACAAGATGATGGCGATGGGCGCGTCGAAGCCGTGGCCCGATGCGCTGGAAGCCTTCACGGGTAGCCGGACAATGGACGGCTCGGCAATGATTGACTATTTCCAGCCGCTGATGAAATGGCTTGAGGAACAGAATAAAGGTCGCCCGGTCGGCTGGTAAGTTTGATTGCCGGCAGCCGTGTTCAATTCGCACGCTGCGAGCTGAGGCTACTCTTGCCCAAGCATCAGTCGCGAAATGGCCCAAGCTGGCACACCCAATATCACCAAAGGGAAGGGAGTAAGAATCAGGGCAAGGGTTCGATCTCGCCAGGAGCCCTTGAATATCACGGGCGTGATGACAGCGAGGATAAGCACGCAGAGTAAGACCGTTATCAAGCCGACGCCGATAAACCACTCATTTGGCAAGAAAGGTCCGATCAGGGAGAGCAAGACGAGCAGGAAAAGAGACCCAAGGCCGGCTGTTGCCAAGCGCGCTCCACTGTGTTGAGTCGACGGTCGCACGGCAGCAAGATGCACTTGAATTATCGAGGCTGTCAATCGGGAGGCAACTTCCGGCTTTCCTGATTTCAGAATTCATCGCTATGCTTTGTCATGCGAATTTTGTCTGGCATTCAGCCTTCGGGCACGTTGCATCTCGGAAATTACTTCGGGATGATGCGCCCCTCCATCGAACTTCAGGAGAAAGGTGAGGCATTCTATTTCATTGCCGATTATCACTCCATGACGTCGCTGTTTGATGCGAACGAACGACGTAAGAATACGTTGGATGTCGCTTTGGACTTTCTCGCGTGCGGGCTTGATCCGAAGAAAGCCGTGTTCTTCCGGCAGTCTGACGTGCCGGAGGTGTGCGAGTTGACGTGGATTCTTTCCACCCTTACGCCAATGGGATTGCTGGAACGTGCTACAAGTTACAAAGACAAACTTGCGAAGGGGATTTCTCCCAATCACGGCCTGTTTGCCTATCCGGTCTTGATGGCAGCGGACATTTTGATTTACGACTCGAACATTGTGCCCGTCGGGCAGGACCAGAAGCAGCATGTCGAGATGACGCGCGACATCGCCACCAAGTTCAACGAAGCCTACGGTCAGACGTTCGTGATTCCTGAGCCGCAAATCAAAGGTGAAACTGCCAAAGTACCGGGCATTGATGGTGAAAAGATGAGCAAAAGCTACGGCAACACCATCGAGATTTTTGGCGACGAGAAGACGCTGCGAAAAAAGGTGATGGCGCTTAAGATGGACAGTCGTCAACCGGCTGAACCGAAGCCTGACGCCGATCAGAATCTCGCCATCCAGTTGCTGAAAGTGATTGATGCCGGCGTTGGTAAAGAGTGGGAGGAAAAATTACGTGCTGGCGGACTCGGTTACGGTGATCTGAAGAAGAAGTTGTTTGAAGTTTATTGGGAGTGCTTCGCAAATGCTCGAGCTAAGCGCACCGAGCTGGTCGCCAACCTGGACTACGTAAACAACATCCTGGCCGATGGCGCCGCCAAAGCGCGTGGGAAGGCGCAAGAAGTTCTTAAGCGTGCGAGACAGGCCAGCGGCCTGGAGTAAACCGGCCTGGGAGAACCTCGGGTTTGAAACACTCATTTTTAATTGTCACTGCTGGAATTGCCGGGATTGTTATCCTGCTCGTTGGGCTCCCTGCCTTTTTGCGTCACCGAGCAACTACGCCATTGCCGCAGCCGCCGGCGCATGGTTTTTCCTTCGTTCTTGAAGTTTCGCCCGCAAGAACAAATCCAGTGACAAATGAGCTAGCAGTGCTCGAGGAGGCATTGCTCAAGCGAGCTGATCGTCTTGGTGTAAGAATTTATTGGGAGCCGATATCCGAGACGCGCGTGCGAGTGGCGGTCGCGGCTCGAAATTCGAGCGAAGGGGAACGCCTGGGCCGCGCTTTGTCTCGCGCGGGCCGATTGGAGTTTCGATTGGTGCATGAGGACAGTGATCGCATGGTCAAAGACGGTGAGCTTCTGCCCGGATATGAACTTCTCACCCAAAGCACAACCTCCCGCGGTCGGAGCACGGAACAGCTCATTGTCAAAAAGAGATCTGAAGCGGGGCTAACCGGAAATCTGATCAAGAATGCGATGGTTGTGCGAGGACCGCCGGGTGAGCCGGAGATTAATTTCACATTGCAGCCGGAAGCCGCAGCAGCATTTGCAAAGGTGACGCGTGACAACGCAGGGCGACGATTGGCCATCGTGGTTGATGGTGAACTATATTCCGCTCCGAGGATTAACGAACCGATTGAAACCGGCACGGGTCGGATTACCGGATTGTTCAGCGCGCAAGATGCTTTCGAAATTGCGGGTGCCTTGGATTTTCCACTTCCGGTTACTGCGAGAGTGGTTGAATCGAAGAGCTATTGATAGATCGGACGAACCAGCCTATGGTCGATTCAGTTGGAATCCGAGTCGATTAAGGCGTTTTCAACCGTCGGCAGGCTTGGACACCGCGAAAGAGACAGTAGAGGACAAATACATGGAAGCCCACCCCGAGCCAATCCTGCGCGAGGAGGAAGATCAATCCGTCCAGGGCAAATAGGACTATGCCTACAATGAACGCCCACAGGTGACATTTGTTGGCGAAAACACCGAACAGGACAAAAACCCCAGCGGCAATCAAGTCGAGTAACAGCGCAACGATTTTGCCTGCGCTGGCAATTTCATGGCCGATCGCGTCGAAAATCTGTGTGATACCCAGACCGAGGATAAACCGCCAATCGCTTCCGGTGAACGCAGCTATCGAGTTAACCAGAGACAGCGCGGCGACCCAATAAAACCACGAGGCTCCGGATTTCAATTGTGCCAGGGTTGCGGGATTATTGCCGGCGTCAGCCTGCATGGGCGTGATCACCGCGGGCGCTGGGCCAGCTGCAGTCGAAAGTTCCGCAAAGCTCGCGGCTGTCGCCCACGTTGTTTGATCACTCCGCAAGACCTCACTTTGAGGTTGAACGCGGCCTTCGCGCAGCCAGGTGTTGAGTTGTTCCAGCGTGGCCGGGCCATATTCCGAACCATCGGTACCGCGAACTTTATAGGTAAGATCCATATCATCGCGCCTTGCTCAACATCCATTCGTAAAGCTCGGGCGTCTTGTAAGCTTCTTTCCAGGAGTCGTGTCTGGCTTCCGGATAAACGGTAAACTTTACTTCCTTAACACCGCCTTTGTGCAAACCCTCGACGACGCGTTCGGATTCAGACAATGGCACGACGTCATCCTTCGCACCGTGAAACGCCCAGATGGGCAGGCTTTTGAAAGCATCTGCTTTGTCGCGGGGGCCGAGGATGACTTCAATCATGTTGCAGCCGCCGCAAATCGGCGCGATCGCCGCGAATTTGCTCGGATGAGCCAGGCCCAGCTTCCACGTTCCGTAGCCGCCCATGCTTAACCCGGTCAGATAAATGCGCTTCTCGTCCACGCGATATTTCTTTTCCACATTTTCGAGCAGTTGGAGCAAAGGCTCATTTTCCCAAACCTGACCGGAAGGACACTGAGGCGCGACAACGATAAACGGGAAGTTAGTTCCTTGTTTGACGAGACTTAGTGGACCGTGTATCGCGACCCGTTGAACATCACTCCCGCGTTCTCCCGCGCCGTGCAAAAACATCATCAACGGCCAACGCTTGTCGCCCGAGTCTTTGTAATCCGGCGGCAGGTAGAGCAGATACTTCAACTCGCCGCTGCGGTTGACCTTCCAGTCTAACGTGGCCGAGGTGATAGGGCTGCTGGATTGGGCATGGATTTTCATGGCGGAACACAATGCAAGGAAAGCGATCAGCAAACGGGACAACATTTTCATAAGCAGACTTCGAATTGATTACATGATTTTGAGTTTTGGCAAATCCTGCAAATCGACCAGACCGACTGGTTCGTGCTTGGCATTGACTACAATCAGGTCGTCGATGTTGCGCTCGTTGAAAATCTTAAACGCTTCAGCCGCGAGGGCAGTTTCCTGAACGCAGATGGGGTTGTGCGTCATGACCGAGTTGAGCGGGCGGGCGAGCAGATTCTCGTCATCGGACATCTTGCGACGGAAATCGCCGTCGGTGAAGACTCCGGTGAGCTTGCCGCGCGCATTGGCTACGCTGATGCTACCGGATTTGGCTTTGGTCATTACGAGCAACGCGTCGCGAACGCTGAGGCTTTCGCGGGCAACCGCATTGCGCTCGCCCGTTCGCATGATTTCTCCTACCCGCAGCAGCATCGCGCGACCAATGGCTCCACTTGGATGATAGCGCGCAAAATCACTTTGCTTGAAGCCGCGCGCCTGGAGCACGGCCATCGCCAACGCATCGCCCATCACCAGCATCGCGGTTGTGCTGGAGGTTGGCGCGAGATTGAACGGGCAAGCCTCCTTGGGCACGTGAACGTTGAGGACAATGTCGCTGTGCTTTGCCAACGAGGATTTCAATCCGCCGGTGAGCGAAATGATCTTAATCGAAAAACGTTTCAGCGCCGGCAACAGATTTAACAGCTCTTCCGATTCGCCGGAGTAACTAAGGGCAAGGATCACATCGCCGTCGTTGATGATGCCAACGTCCCCGTGCAGCGCATCTACGCTGCTAAGCACGACGCTGGTTGAACCCGTGCTCGTGAGGGTGGCGGCGATCTTCGAGCCGACGTTGCCGGATTTGCCGATGCCAACGACGACAATTTTACCACGGCGCGACAGGGCTTCGGCGACCAACTCGACGGCAGCGTCAAAAGATTTATCGAGCAGCGTGCGAACCTTACGGAGCGCAGCGATTTCAACGTCGAAAACTTCCCGGGCTTTGGCCAGATGAGTCACGCCGCGAGGATGCGAGGAAGCCGCTTTGGATTCAATGCTGAACAACGTGTGCTGGACGCCACGCCGTACCGTTTCTACCATCGCGCCCGTGACGACGGACGCTCAAATCCTCACTGCCCTACGCGAGGCGGACAATGGCGGCGTCTCGGGCGCGGACCTTTCCCGGGAGTTGGGCATTTCTCGCGCCGCGATTTGGGCACGTATCGAGGAGTTGCGCAAGCTCGGCTACGAAATCGAGGCCAGTCCTGTATTGGGATATCGGTTGGTCAGTTCGCCGGACGTGTTGCACGCCGATGATTTATTGGCGCGACTGGGTAAAACCAAGGTCATTGGGCGAGACATCCGCGTGTTTGAGCAGACCACTTCCACCAACGACGTTGTGGAAAAACTTGCACGCGATGGCGTGAAGGAAGGCGTTGTGGTCTTTGCTGAATCGCAGACCAAGGGCAGGGGACGTTTAGGCCGAGTTTGGACCTCTCCAACGCGCAAAGGGCTTTGGTTTTCCATCCTGCTGCGACCGGACTTGCGCCCTCAGGAGACCACGCAATTGACCGTGGCGGCAGCAGCAGCGCTTTGGCGAGCGATCCACGCGGAGACCGGGCTATCTCCCGAAATCAAATGGCCGAACGACATCTTGATTCGCGGGAAGAAGGTCGTTGGCATTCTCACGGAGCTAAGCGCGGAAGTGGATCGGGTGAAGCACGTGACGCTCGGAGTGGGGGTAGATGTGAATCTGACCGTAAATGAATTTCCCGTGGAGTTGCGAAAGATTGCTACCTCACTGAGGATTGAAGCCGGCAAGTCGATCTTGCGGGCGGAACTTGCGACGACAATTCTGCGCGAGCTGGATCGTGATTATGCCCGGATCCGCGCCGGCAAGTTTGAAGAAGTGGCGGATGAGTGGGAGGAACACTGCACAACCATCGGGCAACGGGTCGTCATCAGCATGGGCGATCGCAAAATGCGAGGCCACGCGGAATCATTGGATCACGATGGCGCGCTGGTGTTGCGCACTGAGCACGGGCGACTAGAGCGCGTGATGGGCGGCGACGTGAGTGTGGAAAAATGACTGCATGAAACGCAAGCCGGCCAAGAAACTTCCCTTCCGGCTCTCGCTAACCCGGTTCTTGTTTTGCGTCGCGGCTTTTCTACTCGGATTGTGCATGATTCCGCGCTGGTGGTGCGGTCGGGAAGCGGACGCGTGGTATCGGGGGGACGCTGATTTGCAGAAGAAACTTGCGCTTGGGGTTTCCGCTTGGATCACAAACGACCTGTCTCGGTCTAATTTTTCCACTGGTTCGGCCCGTTTCAACGGAGAGTGGCTTTTCGGAACCTACATGATGGCGGGAATGGGCTTTGCTCAAACAGCTCAGGAGCACCCCGAATGGCGAGAGCTGCATGTGCAACTGATGGAACAATGCATTGAGCGAATTCTTTCGCCGGATGTGCGCGCCTTCGATACGGAGAGCTGGCGCGATGATGCTATCGAAAGTTTGGATGGTGATTCCGATCATGCGGCCTTTCTCGGCTATTTCAATCTCCTGTTGAGTTACAACCGTCTTCTGGACCCAAATTCCAAATATGCCGAACTGAACGATCGCATTACAGTTACTTTGGTTCGTCGACTGGAGGAATCCCGTCATCTGTTGCTCCAATCTTATCCGGGTGAATTGTATCCAGTTGATAACTCCGCGGTGATTGGCTCAATTGGCCTTTATGATCGGGCAACTGGGGCGAATCATTCGGACTTGATTCGCAAATGGGTGGTTCAATGTCGAACCAAGTTTCTAAATGCAGAGACCGGCCTGCTCTATCAGGCGATCGCGACCAATTCTGGGAATCCAGTTGATGCGCCCCGTGGTTCGGGCACTTGCCTCGGGCTTTATTTTCTGTCATTTGCGGACAGTTCGTTGGCGGCGGAATTGCAGCAAGCGGTAGGAAAAAATCTTGCTCGCTCAATCATTGGCTTCGGACTTGTTCGCGAGTATCCAGTAAATATTCCTTCAGGCCGTGGTGATATTGATTCCGGACCGGTGGTGTTTGGTTACGGAGTCTCGGCAACCGGGTTTTATCTCGCAGGTTGTCGTCGTTACGGAGATGCTGGCTATTTTAAGGCCATTTACCGGCTGGTGCATCTCTTTGGTGCGCCTCTGGATAGCAACGGGGTGCGCCATTTCGTTTCCGGTGGTCCGCTCGGAGACGCGATTCTCCTCGCGATGCTGACCGCACAACCGGTGGTGAAGGTTGTGCAGGGAGAGCCGCAATGAAAACCGGCCGCCGACTGATTCTTAAAACGTTGGTTCAGATTGCTGTCATTGTTTTGTTGCAAACGTTCATGCTGCATTGGTTGGCAAAAAAACAGATTGTGACCGCAATTCTTTCGGCTGGCGATCATGTTCCGCCGGTTTGGATTGGACTGGCAGTGGCCTTTGTGATTGTGCGTTTCGTTGCGTTAGTGTTGCTTCCGGGTTTTGCGTTACAGAGACTTTTGAAAGTGGGTTTCTACTTTTTTGTTGAACGCCAGTGCGAAGCGCTGGAGGAAGTCGGTCAACCAAAGAGCGCACCGCCACCACCTCAGTGACATAATGATTCTACTCTTCGACATTGGCAACACGAACACGCACGTTGGTTTGGCTGGCGAGCGCCGCATTGTTCGGCATATAGACATTCCAACTGCTGCCTGGCTTTCTCGAAAGGCGTTGACGCAACTCGCACGATTTGTGGGGAAGGCGAAGTTGGAAGGCGCAGCGATTTGCAGCGTCGTGCCGCGTGCGACGCCAGCGGTGCTGCAGGCAATTAATGCGAACTGGCGCTTGTCCGCTCTCGTGCTAACGCCGAAGACGCTCAAAGGCGTAGGGATTGATTACCCGAAGCCAAACACCATCGGGCCGGATCGTTTGGCGAATGCCGTTGCCGCCAGACACCATTTCGGGTCACCGTCAGTTGTGGTTGATTTTGGAACGGCGGTGACATTCGATGTGGTAAATGTGCATGGCAATTATGTGGGCGGCATAATCGCACCTGGCTTGGCAGCGATGACCGATTATCTGCATGAGAAGACGGCCCTCTTGCCGCGAATCCAGATTCGAGAGGTAGGATCGGCGGTTGGGAAAAGTACGAAGCATGCGATGCTGGTCGGCGCGGTGCATGGTTATCGTGGGCTCGTGCGAGAATTGATCGCCGAACTCAAGTTGGAGTTGAAGGCGCGGCGGCTGCCGGTGGTTGCGACCGGAGGCTACGCCAGGCTGATTGCCGCCAAGTTGCCGGAGATCTCGGCGGTTGAACCAAACCTCACGCTGGAAGGATTGCGCCTGGTTTGGGAGAAATCCCGAAGCTGAATCAACTCAGTGCTTCGGGCGCAGGAGCATTGCTTTTTTATCAGTGCCTTCCACTTCGACGCTCTGGGTTTCGATGTCGGGATCGTCCTTGAGCGCGTGATGAATGATACGACGGTCGAACGCCGAGAGGGGCTCGAGTTCTACCACATCTCCCCAACGGCGGACTTTCTCGGCTGCGTCCTTGGCTTTCTTGACCAGTGCTTCGCGAGCCTGGGCTCGATAACCACTGACGTCCACCATCACCTTGGGGGCGTTCTGGTCCTGCTGAAAAAGCAATCGATTGGTGATGTACTGCAGGTCCGAAAGCGTCTGGCCCTGCCGACCAATCAGACGACCAGAATCATCGGACTTCACGTCCAACAGGATGCCGTCGTCAATGGTGTGTTCTTCGATCGTGGCAGGGAAGCCAAGCAGTTCGAGGAGTTTTTCCAGGGTGGGTTTCGGTTGCGCAGCCATAAATCGTTCGGTGAATCTACAAAGCTATTTTTTCTTTTTGGACGCAGGCGTCAATACTGAAACCTTTGCCGGGGCCGCAGCGGCCGCAGGTGTTGGCGCGTTTCTCTTCATCAGCCAGGTTTGCAAGATCGTCAGCAGGTTGTTGACGGTCATATAAAGCGCGAGGCCCGATGAGAAATTGTAAAGAATGGCGAGGAACATCAACGGCATCCAGCGCATGAGTTTTTGTTGCGCAGGGTCCATGCCCGGCGACATCGGCGTCATATGCGTCTGCCAGATCGCGCTTGCGATGTAGAGGAGGGGCAGCAAATTCACCGGCAAGCCCTCGGGTGTGCTGATGAACGGAATAAACGACAGGCCGGGAATGGTGAACAGCGTGTCCGTTTTGGAAAGGTCAGTCGCCCAGAAGAATTGCGCACCGCGTAACTCGATTGCCGTGCGCAGCATCGCGAATAGCCCGAAGAAGACGGGCAATTGCACCAACATGGGCAAACAGCCGCTGACGGGATTGATCTTGTTCTCCCGAAAGAACTCCATCTGCTTGGCGGCGAATTTTTGCGGCTCGTCTTTGTATTTTTCTTTCAGCGCATTGAGTTGCGGCGCAAAGGAGGCCATGCGTTGGGCCGAGCGAGTGCTCGCTGCAGTCAGAGGCCAGAACAGAATCTTGAGGAGGACGGTGATGACAATGATGGCCCAGCCGTAAGGAATTCTTAGCACCTCGTTGAGCCAGTTCATCGCCAGCAACAGCAGCTTCGAAATGAAGCCGAAAATCCCGAACCCCATGACTTGCTCGAGGTTGTTATTAAGCCGCCCGGCAATTGCAGCCAGCGTGCGATACTCCTTCGGGCCGGCGTACAAGTTGAAGTCACGCTCGGCGGTGGCACCTGGGGCAATAGTGAAGCCCGGATAAACGATGGTCGTTTCAAATCCCTTCCGCAATGGACTGCTGGCAAAACTGAAACGGCCTTCGGACGGCCTAGGCAGGTCGATGGCGCGGGCGATGATTTGTTGTCCCACCGCATCGGGCATCGCGACAAGCGCAAAGAACTGATTGTGCGCCGCGGCCCAAACGACGTTGCTCTTGCCGTCCCGGTATTCCAAACGCGGCGTGCCGGGGAGACAGCCAAACCGTTTGTTTTCGAAATAGGGCGTTAACGTTTCATGGGTTTTTCCGCCGTCATACCACATGAGGCCAACCGCGGAAGCGTCGTCAAACGCGTTCATTGGCGTGGCGGTACCCACGACCCATTCATGCTCGGGAAGCGCAACGGCATTCGACGAAGCGTTTTCCCAGCGGACCTTGGCATTGAGGAGGTAGTTGGTGCTTAACTGAAATTCTTTTACCAACCGAAGCCCACTCGGAAGGATCTTCTCAGCTCGGACCGTGTTGCCTGTCTGAGTCAACGTGAACAGTCCATCGCCGTTGACGTAATCACCGCCGATGGCGGCCAAAACCGGGAGGTGGGCGTTTTCATTCAGGGTTACCAGGCTATTGGTTGAGCCCGCAGCCTTTATTTTCCGCGAAATCGTTTCCGGGAATTTCCACAGTTCCACTTGCTTCAGTCCACCGCCTTGTGATGTGAAGGTGTAACGCGCGTTTTCGTTTGTAAGGACGATCAATTCTTCCGTCGTGTTGGTGGAGAAGGTCGGGCGGGCAAATGGAGCAGCCGGAACAGCAGGTGTCGTCGCGGTGGAGGCGAGGTTAGAGCCGGAACTGGTGCTGGTTACCTTGTTCGTTCCTTTGATGCTTGAGCCGGGCGGGGCCGGCTTTGTGAAATATTTCGGCACCAGCACTCCCGACCATAGGAACATGAACCCGACGCAGGCGACAATGACGAGGATAGATTTACGATCCATGAAAGCTTTCAGTGCGGCAGTTTTGCCGACTTCATCCTGAGTGTTGAATTACAATCCCAGTCAAAAGTTACAGTGGGGTCACGTGTTGGCACCGGGTCATGACCACAACCACCCCAAGGATGACAGCGGCAAACACGTTTGGTCGCCAGCCAGCTTCCGCCAATTGCCCCGTGCGTGCGCACGGCTTCCACGGCGTAAGCGGAGCAGGTGGGCGTAAAGCGACAGCCCCCCGCCGGGCCAAAGAACGCAGCCAGTGTTGGCGAGATGATCCAGCGATACAGTCGTACTGCAAAAACCAAAATGTGCTGGGCCGCGTTCATTTCAAGAGTTGCGCTTGTCGCAGTGTCGTGATCAAGTCTCGTTCTACGCCCGAGAAGTCTTTCTCCACAATGGATGGCCGCGCGACAAGCACCAGGTCGAGAGGTTGCGTTAATTCGTGTTGATGCAGACGGAAGGATTCACGCAGTAGCCGTTTCGCCCGACTTCGAATCACTGAGCCGCCCACTTTCTTGCCGACCACCACTCCGAGCCGCGACCGCGCATCTTCAGGAAGCCGCAGCCAATTTGCGATAAGGCAACCCTTGACCACACGTTCACCGGCCTGGCGTACTTTGGCGAAGTCGCGTCCCTGTTTGATGCGGGAAGTGCGACTCAGTCCGCGCCGGGGTGGCGAATCGGCAGACATTGCCGATCAAACCGGGGTCAGGCGTTTGCGACCCACGCGACGGCGATTCCGCAAGGTGGCCTTGCCGCTCTTGGTAGAATTGCGGTTCAAGAAGCCATGCTGGCGCTTGCGACGGATTTTTGACGGTTGATACTGGCGTTTCATATTCGTTTTCCTCACCCGGACACGACGTCCCGAACTGTTTCAGTCAGGGGTTTCCATTTGACCGGAGCGCGTGAGGGTAACAGTGAAACCGGCAGTGTCAAGCGGGGCTGAACGGGCTCTCTGCTGTGGGATTCTCGATCACACTGCCACTGTGTCCGTATCAGCGGCCCAAACTTTCTTGCCGCCTACAATCGTCGCCACCGCGCGCCCTTTAAGCGGCCAGCCATAGAATGGGTTGTTCTGCGACTTGCTTGCCGTGTCGTTGCGCTCGAAAACCCATTCGCAGTCAGGATCCAACACTGTGACATCCGCGTCGGCACCGACGGACAATGTGCCTTTCGCAAGGTTCAAGAGCTTTGCCGGAGCAACGGTATATTTCGCAATCACGTCGGCAAGGCTGAGTCGCTTGCTGTGATAAAGCTGCATAAGCGAGAGGGCGAACTCGTTCTCGAGCCCGGTGATGCCGAACGGCGCGTAGTCGAACTCGACTTCCTTCTCGAAGTTGCAATGCGGTGCATGATCGCTACACAGGATTTCAATAGTGCCGTCAACGAGGCCTTCAAGAACCGCTTCCCGGTCGCGCGCAGAGCGGAGCGGCGGATTCATTTTGAAATTGGTGTCGTAGGCGGGCCATTCCGGAGTTCGGAGCTCAGAGTTCGGAGTTCGGAATAGCGCTTTCCCATCTTGCTCCCAAAACTTTTCGCTGCCAGCAATGGCGGCATCGGTGAGCGTAAAATGATGGGGGCAGGCTTCGCCGGAAATCGGCACGCCGCGTTTTTTGGCGGCACGTATCAGTTCCACGCTGCCGGCGGCACTGAGATGTTGGCAATGCACGCGCGCCCCGGTCAGTTCGGCCATCAGGATGTTTCGAGCCACAATCATTTCCTCACCGGCTGCCGGCCATCCTTGCAATCCAAGTGATGTGCTCCAGCGCCCTTCGTGCATGACACCACTGGTGACGAGCGAATAATCCTGGCAATGATCCATTACGGTCAGGTCGAACATCTTGGCGTACTCGCAGGCCCGGCGCATGAGCTCATTATTTTGAATGCAATGGCCATCGTCAGTGATGGCGACAACGCCCGCGCGCTTGAGTCCACCGATGGGCGCAAGTTCTTCGCCGGCGATGTTCTTGGTGATCGCGCCAGCAATAAAGACATTCACGACACCGTCACGTTTGGCTCGGTCGTGGATGAGCGCAACCGTGCCGGCGTTGTCGATCGAAGGAGCGGTATTCGGCATGCAGACGACCGAGGTAAATCCGCCGCGCGCAGCTGCGGTTGTCCCGGTGGCGATAGTTTCCTTGGCGGTTTGACCTGGTTCCCGCAGATGAACGTGCAAATCAATCAAGCCGGGGCAAACGACGAGCCCTTTTGCGTCTAGTCTCTCGATGTCACGTGGCGCTCGGCTTGCCACTCCTTGGCCAACATCTGCGATCTTTCCATTAAGAATCAATACGTCCGCGGTGGAATCAAGACGGTTGGCGGGGTCAATCACGCGTCCGCCCGTAAGAAGCAGCGAATTCATCGGGCGCAGAGCCTAGCGACGCTGAATTGACAAGGCAAGCATGCGGGGTATGATTCGGCGCGTCTGCGGGTGTAGTTCAATGGTAGAACGGCAGCCTTCCAAGCTGCATACGTGGGTTCGATTCCCATCACCCGCTCCACTAAGGTTCAATAACTGCACAGGTGTGCAGGAAAAGTGCAGGAAGGTTCCAGTTCAAGACGTGCAACTTGGTTGCACTTCACTTCCGGGTTCGACGAACCATCTCCTGTTTCGGTGATGCGGCGTTATCACGTTAGGGTATAGCGGGACGGACTTCTCCCGCTCTGATCGGACAGATCGCTCGCCGTGCTGGTCTAGCCGATACGCTGCTCGCCCTACTATCCGTTGAATCTCGATGTGGAGACCGGCTAGGCCAAGGAGGCCGACGAACCGCTCACGGACGGAACAGCCTTTAGCCAGATAGGGCAGGTCCCGCGGCGATAGCGCGATGGCGGCGGCGAACTGTAAGACTTGCTTGGGTCGATGTTCAGCGCGTAATTGATGGTGGCCTCATCCAACCAGCGATGACTTTCCGGGTGACCCTCGCCCCCACAAATGGTCACTGGATTGACGAAGAATTCCTGCTAGAGTGCGTGCCAAGCATGTTCCACGATTCAAACAAATCCGTCGTGATTTCCTGGTGTCTCCTCAGGGTCACGGTACTGCTTTTTGCGGCATCAGCGATCCACTTTTCAGTTGCTGCTGATGGACCAGGTTTCCCGAATGTGGATTATCCGCAAGCCTGGCAGGGCCGGATGCTCTTGACCAATAACACCGGCAAAGCGATCAGCGGCGTGGCAATGCATCGAGGGTATCTCATGGTGCCGCTGGGTGCGGATCACGGCGGAGGGCAGGGGGCAGGGGCGATGGCGTTCTACAACGTCAGTAACCTCGCCAATCCGGTGGCGGTGTTCGACACGAGGGATTTTCCGGCCGTCTATCACACGGCGGGCCTGACGAATTACGTCGGCGATTTTGCGGAAGCGCATCACATTTCGGTTTCCGGCAACTATGTGCTCTGTTCGGAGCGCAGTCCGAGCAGCGGTGGTTTTTCGATTCTCGACGTGAGCAACCTTTACGACGCAGACCCGAACACACGCCCGGTGATTGTTTGCCGATTTATTTTTCCCAACGGTTCGGCGCCGTCGAACTACGATGTATACTCGTTTGCACCGGCATGGCAGGGTTCGCGATTTGTTTTCGCCCCGACGGGTTCGGGCGGGTTGGAGGTCATAGACACGGCCGATTTCAATAACCCAATTCGGCTCAAACACCTCACGCGTTCTGAACTCGCCAATCTCACTTTGCGCGCGGGTGTGGTGATTGGAAATCTGCTCATCCTCAGCACGTCTGCGGTTGAGCCGACGTTTCAGGCGTTGATTCTCGACATCAGCGACCCGGCCAATCCGCAGCAACTCGGGAATTTTGGCGGCGCCCTGGGTTACCAGGGCTTCGTTTACGGTTCCAGCTTCTACGGCGGCGGGAATCCACTGCAGCGACATGACTTCAGCAATCCGGCCAATGTCATAACCACGACACTCGCCTCCGGTTCGGCATTGAGCCTTTTGGATCGGCCGGAATACGCTTTCGGCCAGGATGAGTATCTTTTCGTTGGGCACTATCCCGGATCGACGAAATGGCTGCTTACGAATGACACCGCTACGTTTGTTACCCGCCTGGATTCCGGACTGGTGGACGATCACGCCTTCGGCACGCCGCTCGGGAATCTGGTTGCTGTCACCAGCGATCACGCCAACACGCGCAAGTTGATGATTGGGATTCACGACTTCCAGAAGGACAGCCGTCCGCCTGCGGTCAACTTCACTTCGCCGGCGAATGGCGCAACCAACGTTCACATTAAGTCGCGGGTGGGGCTTTGTTTCACCGACTTTATCGAGCCGACGTCGCTCAACACGACTTTGCTGATCGTTCGCGCTCTCGGTGGCACGGCGTTGCCTGGCAGTTACAGCGCGTTGCAAGGCATTGTGAACTTTGTTCCTGCATCACCATTGGAGACGAATCGGACCTACGAAGTGGTTCTCGCGCCAAATGGCGTGCGGGATTACGCGGGCAATGCCATTTCGAACGAGACTATCGTGCTCCAATTCTCCACTGGCCCATCAGTGCTGACGTTTTCCACTGATGTTGTGCCGTACGCGCCATCGCTTGTTGGATCGACGGTGGATTTGACTCTCGCAGTAAACAACCCGACTGCGTTCACGCTCGAACACGCATGGGAGTTCGGGGACGGCTCACCTTTAACCGTGTTTGGGTCGGCGACCAACGTAACGCACACTTACACCAACGCCGGCAATTTTGTGGTGACGGCTCACACCCGAATTGTTGGTCAAACCACGGTTTACAAAGCCACGGCGGCGCAAGTGATTCATCGTGTCATCCCGGCGGAAAGGCCGGTGAATAGTTCCACGATTGTCTATGACGTTTCGAATGTGCGGGTCTGGAACGTCAATCCCGACAACAACACGGTGACGGCCATCAACGCGACGAATTACGCCAAGATCTCGGAAACGCTGGTTGGCCAGGATCCCAAAGCTCTCGCACTCGGGCCGAGTAACACGCTTTGGGTCGTAAACAAAAAGGCGGCCACTATTTCGGTCATCAATCGCACGACCGGCAGCGTCACTGTTACGCGCGGATTGCCCTACGCATCGGCACCGCACGGCATCGTGGTGAATTCGGCAGCATCGCGGGCCTACGTTTCGCTCGAAGCCTTGGGCCAGGTGGTGGAACTCGACACGACCACGGGAAGCGTTCTGCGCACAGTGAACGTCGGTCCATGGCCGCGCGGGCTGGCGTTGGATCCGATCCAAGGCACGTTGTGGGTGGGACGATTCATTTCTCCCGATGATTCCGGAAAGGTAACGGTCGTGAACCTCGCGACGTTTGCGGTTTCAAATGTCGTTTCATTGGCGCTCGTTAACGATCCCGAAACACAAACGAGCGGGAGCGGTTTGCCCAACTACCTTGGGCCGCTGGCCATTTCACCTGATTACAGTCATGTCTTCGTTCCGGCCAAAAAGGACAATATCCATCGCGGCATTCTGCGAAATGGACAGCATCTGACGTTCGAACACACGATGCGCAGCATGGCGTCGAGCATCGATTTGGCAACCCGAACCGAAACTCCATCGCGTCGCCTCGACTTGGACAACAGCGATTTCGCCACAAGCGCTGCCTTTAGTCCGCTCGGTAACCAGGTGTTCTTTACCGCCAACGGGTCGGCGACGATTTGGGTGGTTGACGCTTACACTTCACGCGTGCAAGACGCGTTTACGTTTGGCTCAGGTGGCATGGCGCCGGACGGATTGACCCTGAGCGCGGACGGCAAGCGCCTGTTCGTACATAATTTCATGAGTCGCAGCGTAACTGTGTTCAGCAGCACGGCGGCGTGCGGATCGATTTGCGGAACGACACCGTTGCTGGCAACCGTGAGCACAGTCGCAAGTGAGGCGCTGCCAGCGCCGATCTTGCGAGGCAAACAACTTTTCTACGACTCCGAAGATACGCGACTTTCGTCGGACAGTTACATGAGTTGCGCTAGTTGTCACCTTGATGGCGGACACGACGGTCGGGTTTGGGATTTCACCGGATTCGGTGAAGGACTGCGCAACACGATTGATCTGAACGGACGCGGTGTGGGCCACGGCCCGGTGCATTGGACAGCAAACTTCGACGAGGTTCACGATTTTGAAGGGCAGATTCGGACACTGGGCGGAGGCACCGGTTTGATGAGCGATCAAGATTTCAATACGGGAACGGTTTCACAACCACTTGGTCAGTCAAAAGCGGGATTCAGTAGTGATCTCGATGCCCTTGCGGCCTATGTCGGTTCACTCACCACCGCCAGCAAAAGCCCGCATCGTCAGGCGAATGGCCAATTGACGCCAGACGGCATTCTCGGTCGGGAAATCTTCCGCCAACAGAACTGCGTCTCATGTCACAGCGGCACGGCGTTTTCGGACAGCGCATCATTGGCGCGGCACGATGTTGGCACACTAGAGGCGTCGTCGGGGCAACGGCTTGGGGCGGAACTGGACGGACTGGACACACCCACGTTGCGTGGCCTGTGGAAGACTGCGCCGTACTTGCACGACGGCTCAGCCGCAACGTTGCGCGATGTTCTGGTTGCCAGGAACATTGCCGGCAAGCATGGCTATTTGTTTTCGCTCAGTGAGAGCCAGATCGACAAGCTTGTGGCTTACCTGAATCAAATCGATGATCTGGAAACGACAGCGCCGACGAATGGCCCAAACGCCTCGCCCATCCTCGCGACGGTTACGAATCAAATGACGCCATTGTTTCAAGCCACTTTGTTGAGCTTGCCGGCGTTCGATCCGAATGGTGATCCGCTGACTTATCATGCTCTGGGATTGCCGCCGGGCTTGATGCTGGATTCGAATACAGGCGTCATTTCCGGTGCGCCCTCTGCGCCGGGCCGTTACACGGTTCATCTTTCCGTGCTCGATTCTGCCGGTAATAATGACTCTCAGACAATCACATGGACCATCGGCGGTGCCGTCACCACGATCGCTGGAGCGAACCTTTGGACGCATCGATACGCGAAGCTCGTGGCCGCTTCGTCCGTTAACGGCGATGTGTGGACGACGATGGCGGAATTCAATCTGTATCACACCAACGGAATTCTGCTGAATCGCGCTGGTTGGGTTGTTACCGCGGATAGCGAGGAAGTGAGTGCGGAAACGGCGCCCGCCACCCGGGTGATTGATGGATCGACCAGCACCTTCTGGCACACCAAGTGGTCTGGGTCGCCAGTCCCGTCGCATCCGCATGAACTGATCATTGATCTTGGCAGTCCTCAGCCGATTGGTGGGTTTACTTACTTGCCGCGACAAAACAGTGCGAACGGCCGTATCAAGGATTGGCGTTTCCATTGGAGCGACGACGGTATTAATTGGAGCGACCCCGTCGCGAGCGGAAGTTTCACCAACTCGGCCGCCTTGCAGAGCGTGCAGTTCGCTGCCCCAACCGTCGGAAGTATCGCGCGCTACTACTGGACCAATGTTTCCGGCAGCAGCATTGCCGAACTCACGAGTTTGACGAGTTTCCCGCACTATCCGCATGGAACAACGTTCACCAACTCGTTCGAAGGACCGACAAGTTTCGGCGATTTCTACGGCACGAGAATGTTCGGTTGCCTGATTCCTCCCACTTCAGGCAGTTATACTTTTTGGATCGCATCGGACGACAACAGCGAACTTTGGCTGAGCCGCAACCACGAACCGGCCAACGCGCAGATCATCGCCAGCGTACCGGTGTGGACCAATCCGCGTGAGTGGACCAAGTTCGCGAGTCAGCGCTCGGCGCCGGTGTCGCTGGAGGCCGGCGTGTTGTATTACATCCAGGCCTTGCAGAAGGAAGGCAACGGCGGTGACAACCTTGCAGTGGCCTGGCAAGGCCCAGGCTTGCCAGGCACGAACGTAATTGCCGGGCAGTACTTGATGCCATTTATGCCGGTCAGCGCGAATCAACCGCCGGTATTCACGAACGCGGCCCCAAGCTTTACGGTCTTGGAGAATTCGCCTCTCAACACACTCGTGGGAACGATTGGTGCAACTGACCCGGAAGCCAATGCGATTATGTTTGCAATTACGGGTGGAAACGTTGGCAATGCATTCGGTATCCATCCGACGAGCGGGGCAATCACCGTGCAAGGTTCGATCAATTACGAAACACGCTCGCGCTATGATTTGACGATTCGTGCTCAGGATAGCGGTTCGCCTGCGAGAGCAACGGCGATGAACGTGAAAATTCTGATCAATAACGTTCTGGAAAACAACGATGAGGTTGTGCGCGTGACCTTGAGCCAACCCGGCGGGCTTTTTGCAGGTCATGCGAATCCGGCTTTGATCGGGTTTGGAGCAGATCCGGATCTGGACGGACAGCCCAACGCATTCGAATTGTTGTTCGGCACAGATGCAAGTCTCGCTGATGAACCCGGGTCGATACGGGTTGTGCCGGAGTTGTTCAGCAATCAGGTTTTCATGGCTTACGAGTTCGATACAAAGGCCGCTGCCGCAAACTTGCTGCGATTCCGCACGTATGGCAGTTCAAATCTTGTGGACTGGGCGGAGTTGACCAACGTGCCGATCTCCGTCAGTGAAACTAGTGGTTGGCGCACCTATCACGTGCGTGACGACGCCGCCGTCAACGAAGTAACGAATCGCGTAATGCGGTTGGGGATTTCACCGTCGGATACACACTAACAGTCCGCCCGAGCGTAAGCTTTGGCCGATCAATTTAGTTCAGGACCTCGCCGACTTGCTTGCGCAGGCCAACGGCCACCGGGAGCGAACTCAGTAGCGAGCCGAGATTTACCCAGAGGAATACCGACAGCATGGAAAGGCTGAAATAGGCGCGACCATTCGAGAGATCGGCAACGCGGAGTGGCCCGAAAATTGTTGAATGCAGTCGCAGGACCAGAATGACTGCGGTGAGCGCGGCGACGTTCGCTAAGACAAGGTTTTCAATCCAGTGCGCCAAGTAGAGGAGTCGAGCGGGAACTCCAAAGCTTCGAAGCAACGCGCCGACGAAAAGGTTTTGTTGAAACTCCAGCCAGGCGATTGCACCGTAAACCAGCCCGACCACTGCACCTAGCAACACCGCCAACAATCCCTGCCAACGTAGTCGCCGGCTTTTCAGTTCGTCCAGTTCCCGAATCAGGGGAATGGCGCTTTGGATTTGCGGTGGCGTTTGGTGATTTGACGCGGATAGGAGATTCACGGCTGCGAGAATTCTCTCCATGGGTGGGGCGTTGACTGCCCGTTGAAACACGGTTGTCTCGAGCCAGCCGATCTGTTCTTCATCCGGCAGCCAACCTTGTGGTACGAGCAGCATGTCTTCGGAGGATAGCGCGTGCAGCCAACCTTGGGGCCGGACGACACTGGCGATCAGGGAGCGCCGGCCCACTTGTGCGCGCAACTGTGTGTCGGGTGGGAGTACGTCACTGAGATAAATTGCGGGAGTCTTCGGCGCCGTCAGATTGGCGAGATAGGCCAAGGCCTTTTGCGAATAGCTGAAGACGACCACTCCGTTCGCCTGCCATTCGGTCTGCGCGCGAACGAACAGTTGTTTGAATCGCACTTCCTGACCGTAATTCTCCAGCGCCGCGAGAACGTCTGCACCTTCGCCTCGGCGAACAAAATCAGGCGATCCGGTAGTTATCGTGCGTCGCACCAGCAGTGTGTCCAGGCCAAAGTTCTGCAAACGTTCACGCAGGCTGCGTTCGGCCAGATCGAAACCGACGAGGATGATGGTGGCCACCGTGACCAGCGACACGGTAACGAACACCCGGGCGAGCGGACTGGCCGGTTGCTCACGCCAGCGCTTCCAGGTGTCTCTCCAAAGGTAGGAAGCGATTAAAGTCGAGGATTTCATGCGCAACATGTTCCAACCGAGCGTCGTGGCCGCACACCACGCAGACGCGATCATTCACGGCAAAATCTTTCAGCGTCCGGGCAATCACCTTCGTGTTCAGGTCGTCGAGGCCCGAGGTCGGTTCATCCAGCAAGAGCACATGCGGTTCTTTCACCAGAGCGCGGGCAATAGCGGCGCGCTGTTGCTGGCCACCCGAGAGCGAACGAGGAAGTCGCCGCGCAAAACCGTCGAGCCCTAGTGCGGTCAACCAACGTTCGGCGTTGAGTTTGACTTGAGCCGTGGACAAGCCGGCGAGCGTTCCGGCCATTTCAAGGTTGCGTTCCAGCGACGCGAGCGGGAGGAGGTTTAACAATTGAAAAACAAATCCGAGATGACGCCGTTGGAACTCGGCATCCGGCGGCGTTCCACCAGGTGTGAAGATTTTTCCTTCCTGCGCTCTCAAAAATCCGGCGAGCAGCCGTAGTAAGGTGGATTTTCCGCAGCCCGAGGCACCCTTGACAATCGTGATGCCGGGTTTGAATTGGTGGTCGAAACGTTCGATGATCCATGAACGTGCAGCGGGGTAGCGAAATGAAAGTTTCTCGCAGCGCATATTACTCGTGGATATCCTGAGCATTAACACGCAATGCCCGACTGTTGTCGGCGACTCGTTTGTTGGCGGGCGGCAGAATGGCGAGATCCGTCTGCCCTTCGAGCATCAGTTGTGCCCCTGGCAGCACGCGAGCAACGCCTTCGTTCCAGTGGCGATTCTGAAAGGCGGCGGGATCGCGCATCACGAGCGTGAGTTTTGGAACAACGCAGGCGGGTTGAGACAGGTCAACGCGCAATTCACAAACCGCATCGGTACCGACAAGTTGACCTGCATCTGTGGTGGCCTCGGGCGGAAACTGAAAATAGTAGAAGACATCTTCACGCAAGGCCTGTCGTTCCACTTTTTTGTAGGCGAAATGCGCTTCCAGCGTTGTGCCGTCCGGGCGACGAAGCACGGCGGTAAGTTTGTCCGTCGGCAAGCTTGACCAGGACACATCGCCAAGTGGAACGCGCAAGACGACCGCACTGAGGTCGCGTGCCACGGCGAGTTCCTGTCCTGCGACGACGGGATATTCAGTCAGGCCATCGGCAACTTGCAGGCTGGAATACAAATATCCGTTGAACGGCATTTGAAAACGCGATTGCGATTGTCGCCGATCAAACTCCAACTGTCGCCGTTCCAGCTCCATGCGCGCACCTTGCAGGTCAACCCCAAGAATTGCGGCTGGGTTGGTGGTGGAAAGGTAATTGAGATTCTTCTCCAGCAACGCCAATTCTTCTTGAGCGTCGTGGAGACTGGACGCCTCCGAGCTGCTGTTACGGCCAAGATTGGCGGTCTTCAAAGCCACGCGCGCCAGTTCGCGGTTCGTTTCCAGCAATGTGAGTAATGCGACGTGCATCTTCGCATCCGTGATTTGCTTTCGGACTTTGATTTTCTCTTTGGGCAATTCGATTTGAGCAAAAAGTTTCTCGTGTTCCTCAACGCGCCGCCTTGCTTCCGCGAGTTCGTCACCTTCCATTTTGAGGACTTGGGGTTCGAACTCACCCCAAACGAAGCCTGCGGGGAGATTTGTCTGCGGTTGATCGATGTAGAGCCGCAATCGACCGGACACGGGCGCGTTGAAGACTAAACTGGATTTTGGCAATACCTGACAAGCAACCACCGCCAGTTGCATCTTACGAACAGCCGGATAAGCGTCCCACGACCAATTGACCGGTGCAGGTGCGGTCGGAACTTGCTTGGGCGAACAGCCGCTAGCCAGCAGCACGCCAGTGATAACGATCGAGCTTTGCAATTTTATCGTCATTGAATTGACGTTTGCCATCGTTCTTCATCTACAAACCAAAACAAAGTGTTCAACTCGGCGAGGTCACGTCGCAACCGGAGGCGCTGATCTGTAAGTGAGCGACTGGAGTCAGTGGCTTGCACCAGGGCATTAACGTCGGGCGTTTGCGGAATTTCGCCAAACAAGGCGAGCATTTGATCATATTGTCGAATTTGATCGCGTAACGAGCCGCCGAGTTTTTGCGCGGTGAGCAAATGGGCAATGAGGGTTTCAGCCTCGCGCCGGAGTTGCGCGAACTCCAGTTGCTGTGCCCGCTTCGTTTCGCGAAGTGCCTGACCGATGTAGCCGCGCGTGTCGAGGGTCCAAAAAAGATTTGCGCTTGCCGTCACGTCTTTGGCTGACCAGAAGTGGTTTTGTCCGTTGTAGTATTGAAAGGCAGTTGGACCACTGACAAAAATGGTGAGTTCGGGCCAATACTGCAGTTTGATACCGTGAATGGTGGCCCAACCGCGAACGAGTTCGATGGCCACGAGGCGCATCTGCAATTGGGCGACGCGATTCGTATCGTCGAGCGGCAATGGCTTATCCTGGTAATCGAACTCGGGAAGACCGTTCGTGAGCAGAACCCAATGAAATTGCTGACTCATCAAGAGATCACCAATTCGCAACTGAAGCAGGTCGTCGTCCTTATTAAGCGCGAGTTCCCGGGTTTCGATGTCGCTGAGCAACGATTCGCCGGTCAATTCGTTGACCTTGGAAGCGACAATGGCAAGTGCGCGCTCGAGCCTTAATTCCTCATGGAGTTCAGTGTGCTCCTGCGCCTCGAGGAAAGTTTTGTAAAGTTCGATGGTTTGTTCGCGCACGGCCAGTTCGTAGGCTGTTTTGGCACGGATGGCACTGAGCCGGGCAGCGAAAAGTCGAGCGTCGAAATTCACTACACCGGGGACATTGAAGAAGCTATCAATGCTGAAGGTGACATCTTTAATCGAGGTCGCTCCGATGTCGGTGAGGCGCTTGGTAACTCCGGATCGTACCGTGACGTTGGGGATTAGATCGCGAAAGACTTGCCCGACTTGTTCGTCGGAGTTGGTGATGTCCACTCGAGCTGCTTGCAGTTTCTGGTTGTATTGATGCAACCACGCAACGGCCTCAGTCCAATTCAAGGTGCGGTCGGGTAGTGCGGACTGACGGTGGACTTCCGCTTGCCACCGGTCGCGGACGCTGTCGAGTTCTTTTGCCACCTTTTTTCCTGGCGACAAACAACCCGTCAACAACACGAGCCCACAAAGGCACGTTAACGATGGCCAAGATGATGACACCTTTGCGCTCTTAGTGAAACCCCTCGCGAAACGAAGGGTCAGTTTAGCGTGAACGTCCCGTCTTCGTAGCCACCCACGTTGCTGCTGCTGCTGTGAATGGTTCCCGAGTTGGGACTGTTAAACGTCAACGTATTCTGGACCAGCGTTCCGGATTCTTCTGTCTCCAGGAGAAAGACAGTGTTGTCGCCGGTCTTGGTCCAGGAATAGACGCCGTTGTTACTTTGCACGCCGCCTTCACCGAGCAGGCGATAGTTGCCGTGCTTGCCGTCTCCGGTAGCAGAGAAAACGTATGATCCCGTACTGGAGAACGGTGCTCCTCCCCCAGTGACGTTCACACTGAGAGACCGGCCCGCAATGCTATCAGGTGCATTTCCCGAACCTCCGTCGTCGTCACCACCACAACCCGCAGCCAATGCGATGATAAGTGTGCTCAGGGCTAACGAAGCATGTTTCATACGGGTGCGAATATGCACTGCCTGCCCCGCGAAGAAATGGGGTGTTACACCTAAACACAGAGCGGGTTACAAAGCGAAATCCTCCCGGAAAACACGGTTGCGGCGAAGTCCAAATCGGCCAGCACAACTCCCTACTGTCCGCTGTAATAGGCGTCCACCTTGGCTTCGACGTCGCGGTAGCTGGTATCCACCTTGTAAATGGTCTTGAACTGCTCGATGGCGCCCTCCTTCTTGCCCATACTCTCCAGCACTGAACCAAGATTGTAGATGAGTTCTTTCTTCTCGTCGTCAAACACCAGCTTCTCTTTGATCGCGTCTTCTAACGTGCTGGCGGCGATGTCGTAAATCTTTCGCTTGGCGAAGCATTGCGCAAGATAGTTCAAGGCGGCGATGCGCTTGTGCGGGTTGCCCGTCGCTTTCTGAAATTCCTTTTGCGCCTCGCTGATCTTGCCGGACTGAAAATAGAGCGTACCGAGTTCATAGCGGAACGCGAGGTCAGTCGGATATTTCTCCACGCGTTTCTGACACTCAGCAAGTTGGAAGGCTAGCTTTTCGGTGTTGAGTTGAGTGACGCGCTCAGTGTAATCCGGCGCGGTGGCGTCGAGTTTTTCAATTTGATGATCCAGTTGGCGAACGGTGGTTTCACCAATCGCACGATCCAACGAAGCATCTGCACCCATGTCCGACGCCTTCAGGCGGTCGTAATAATGCATTGCGCGGTCAAAGTCCTTCTTTTGGGTGTAAAGATCTGCCAGTTGGCGAATGAGTTTGAGATTGTCGGGATCGGTCTTGAGCCGGTTTTCATACTCGGCAATCAATCGATCGGCGACATTCTCGGTTTTCTGAACGCGTTTCTCTTGCTCCAATTCGACTGCTTCTGCCTCGTTTCGCAGGATGTCGCGATATGAACCTTCGCCCGATTCGAGTTTGGAATAGCCGCCTTCCTTGAGCGTGCGCTTGGCCGAAACATTTTTCAGTGCTTGCGCCACTTCCGGATCTGCGGGTAAAGCTTCGCGCAATTCGACGAGAATCTGCTCGCCGCGTTTGACTTCTCCAATGTCGGCGAGGAAATTGGCAAACTGTATGGCAATGCCTTTATCTTTGGGATGCAGTCGATTCAAAATCTCCAGCGACATGACTGCTGTCTTGGGCATTTCCAACGCGGTAGCCGCTTCAACCACGATTTTATGAGCGGAGGAACTATTGGCGTCACTGTTCAACACCTGCTCGGCCAGCGCGAGTGCTTCAGTAGGATTTGAGCGCAAAGCCAGTTGAGCCTTGGCAATCTGAGGCGAGGCGCCCGCGCTACTCAGCATCTTTTTGAAGAAGCCCGAACTGCCTGCGGCTGCTTTGCCTTGTTGAGCGCGCCGGAGCGCCTTGCGAACATCAAAGATGGCTGGATCGCGAGCCAGCACTTGAGTGAAAAGGTCGATGGCGTAATCAAAATTGTCACGGGCCAGAGCGTCGTTGCCCTTGGTGAACAAGGGCCGAACCTCACGAGGAATATCGTTGATGCTTTTCTCAGACATGACTTAGGGGAATTTTAGTCATGAGCAACCATGGAAATCCACTGTAAATCCGACAGCGACGACGCAAATTCGTCACGAATACCCTGGGTGAGCCGGGGTTATGACAACGGAGTGTTTCGCAACGGCGATGATGGAAGGGGAGTCATGACACCTGTTGGCGCGGGTAAAAGAGATTGACGGTGCGATGAGTGATTTGTAAATTGCGCGCCCTCACGGATTGGGTTCCAGAGTAGCTCAATGGTAGAGCACGCGGCTGTTAACCGTGTGGTTGTAGGTTCGAGTCCTACCTCTGGAGCCATTATGTTTTTGTCCTCAGCTTTCTTGGGGTTTGGCTCCCACCACCGGTTTCCAAGTGGCGATTGACACCAGAATTGACACCAAAGTGTGTCGCTCCGGTGAACTTAACTATAATCAAATTGCATCTGCACGCGAACCAAAGGGCAATTCTGGCTGCCCGGTTGCGGACGTAGATTCGGATGGACTTCGTGGAATCCACGTTGTGGAATTGGTTTGCACAGCTGGGTAATGCTAACCAATACGTGTTCAAAGTTATCAATCATGATTCTCTCGAGCGGCACCATGTTAGGCAGGTATCGAATCGAGAGTGTTCTCGGGCAGGGAAAAGCTGGGGTAGTCTATCACGCGTTTGACACCGCCATTGAACGACCTGTTGCTATCAAGTGCCTGAGACCTCCGGAGAGCGAGTCGGAAAGGCAGAGCAACCAACCGAGCGTTCCCTTTGAGGAAGCCAAGGTCATAGGTCAGCTGAATCATCCTCATATCACCGCTGTTTTCGATATGGGAAGCTCGGACGGGATGACCTACATCGTGATGGAATTTGTGCAGGGTGAAACGCTGAAGTCCCGACTCGCAGCGTCGCAAGCGGACCGTGCTTCGGTCCCGCAGATTCTGAGTTTCATCGTCATGTTGGCCCGAGCACTGCATTACGTCCATCAAAGGGGTATCCTTCATGGCGACATCAAACCCGCAAATATCATGGTCACGCCGTCCGGAAATCCCAAAATAATGGACTTTGGAGTAGCGAGGCGCAGTCTGACCCAAATGCCTGCTACCTGGTCGTTGGCTGGGGAACAATCTGTCTTTGGTACGCCGGGCTATATCGCCCCAGAACAATTGGTGGGAACCTCCGTTGATGCTCGTGCGGATGTTTTTTCTCTGGGTGTTATTGCCTACGAATGGTTGGCTCGTCGCAAGCCCTTTCGGGGTGACAGTGTGGAGGACACATTGCAGGCCACGCTCCGTGACCATCCGAAGTCGCTGTGCGAGTTGGGCAATTTTGACTCGGAGCTGTCGCGGGACATTGATCAAGCTCTCGCCCGAGATCCCGAACAACGATTTGAATCAGCGGACGCCCTGGCTGATGCCTTGGAAGTCTGTTTGGAGCGGTGGTTGAAACAATCTTCAGACCTTCCCGATTCCACTGAGGACAAGCATTTCGAAACGCTGCCCGGACTCAATAACCGTAACGTCCTTTTCGCCGATTTCAGCGAAGACGACTTGGCCAAGGTAATGCAAATGTCGCGTCGCGAAGATTACCAACCAGAAGAAACAATTTTCCGTGAGGGTGCCGGCGGCTCAACCATGTACCTGTTGGTCAAGGGTCGAGTGTCCGTCCGGAAAATGGCGGGAACGCAGGAGGTTGAAATCAAACAGATCGCCGCCGGGGAGTGTTTTGGTGAAATGGCAGTTATCAGTCAGATGCCGCGTTCGGCCAGTGTGATCGTTTTGCGGCCGACACAGGTCATTGCGATTTCGGGCGCGGTGCTCCGCTCGACGAGTCCGGTCTTATGCATGAAGCTTTACCGCAATATTACGTCATTGCTCGCTGACCGCTTACGCCAGAAGGACGAACAAATGATGGGCCTGCTCCAGAACGATCAAACCAAACAAAAGGTAAAACGCTTGTTCCCGTTTTGGTGATCGGCTGGTTCGTGGTCAGAACGGGTTTCAGCGTATCAATTCAACCGACGCGGAGCACTCCACGCCGCGGACCCGTTAAACCTCAGAGATCGCATTGCACCAACGCCGGCACGTCAAGGACGAGCAAATTGCTTCAACCGGTTACTGACCCCAGATCCTTGCTGCAAGGACTGTGCTGGTCTTTCTGAAAAGTCACGAGGTCGTTGTGCCAGAGTTTTTCGCTTCGATCATCGCAGCGCACAAACTTCTCGCCTCTTAGAATAGCCTCGGCTTCTGCCATCAACTTTTCAGCGTCATCGCCTTGCGGTGGCTGAACGAGGACATTGGTAAAACGCTGGCATTGGTCGCGCAGGTCATCTTCCCATCTGTGTTTCCCAAGGATTATGTGTAAGGGCATGGTTCTTTTTACGCGACATTCCTTAAGGAGAGTAGTGGGAGTTACCCCGGCTCGTCGTAGTGCTTCTTGCTATTTTCTAACCTGTCTCATGTTCAGGCCGGGTTCTTGTTGTTAGCATCGTGAAGTTTGTGTTTTCATAGGCTATGCGCAGTGAGAACGATCGCAAATTACGCATCATGTTAATCGAGGATAGCTTGTTCGACTTCGAGCTCATCCGGGAGCATCTGAACGCGGAATTGAATTGCGACATAATCGAGGTAACAAATCACGTGATGCTGCTGAATGAACTGGACCGAGCTTTGCCTGACGTGATCATTTCAGATTCCAACGTGCCGCGCTTCGATGGCATTGTCGCGCTTGACTACGTGCGCTCATCTCATCCACAAGTCCCCTTCATTTTTTGCTCAGGCAACGATTCGAAGGACCTCCATGATCGGGCGCTAAGTCGCGGCGCGGCAGCGTGGGTATCCAAGAATGATTTGCCGCGATTGGTTAGAGAGATAAAACGCGCTTGCGCCGGGACTAGTGGCGATTGAATGAACTGAAAGATTCCTGCCTCCGTAGGATGGTTGTTGAGTTTGAGGGTTAAATCGCTTTGACACAGAACTGAGCCCTTTACCAGCACGCGGGTCAAAACGCGAGTCTACGTTTCCAGCGTGCCAATTCTTCTAACGAGAAAACGCCGAACGTGCCGAACCGCGATGAATATCAGCGACGCCAGGCACAGCGCGATAAGCAGCGTCCGCAACCATGTTGCCGTCGGCAGGGAAATGCCGAGACCAGTCACGAGTGCGACATAGGCGGCCAGGCACGCGGGACACTTGGGCATCAATACCAGCAGCAATCCCGGAACAATGCACCCGGCCGCTTCACCGCCACGACGCCAGCGCGACGCGGGCCGACGCGTGTTGGCGCCGGCTCGCGTTTTGATCTGGCAACAATCGTGAGTGCTCACGCGTGTGCCTCGGTTGATCCGCAACCGCAAGACGTGGATGCCGCCGCCGTCGTTTCCGGCCAGTACGGCTTGTCCGCGTCCAGGAACTTATCCGTGCCGTAACGATCATGATGTCTGACCCACGCCATCGAGAAGTCGAGGCGCTCCTCGTCCCGGCCTTTGGGCACTAAATCAAGGATCGTGTAAGCGCCGACCAGTGGCTCAAGGCCACGTCCGTAGGTGGAGTAGGTGTGGAAGATGTCGCCACTGGCGTCCTTGTAGAAAACACTTAAGCCCGGCGCTTCGGCGCTGGGGAACTCCTGCAGCGTGTAATTGTAATCCACCTTGCCCTGCGCCAGCTCGTCCTTCGTGAACGACACGTGGAAATCCGCGTTGAAATCCGTGCCGTAGGACGACACCCAGTTAAAGCGCCAGCCCATCCGCTGCTTGAACGCCGCGATCTTGGCCATCGACGCGCGGGAAACCATGACCATCGTGACATCACGCGCCGCCAGGTGCGGGAGTGCGCCGTCGATGTGATCGGAGACAAACGAGCAACTCGGGCAACCTTCCTGCCAATCCGGCCCGAACATGAAATGGTAGATCACCAGTTGGCTGCGTCCGTCGAAGAGGTCGACCAGCGATTTCCTGCCGGCGGGCGTGTCAAAGACGTAGTTCTTATCCAGTTTCACCCAGGGCAATTCGCGCCGCGCCGCGCTCAATTGGTCGCGCCGGCGGGTGTATTCCTTTTCTTGCGTCAGCAACTGCTTGCGGGCGGCGGTCCATTCCGCGCGGGAAACGACTTTGTGCGGCTGCAATCGGCTCTTCGGTTCAGGCGTCAATGTCTTCGTGCTCATAATTCCTTTCGTCATGGCTGATCCCGCCTGCGCGGGATCAACGGTTATTCATTCAATTAGACAACGAACGAACCGACGCGCTCAGGACAGCGACTTTGTGCTTTTGAAAGTTTTTTCTAATGGAAGATGTCAGCAGGCTTCTGCTGTAACACACTTGTCCACGTTCCCGATCACGCTCCTAGCCATCCTGTGTGGGAACAGTAAGTAGGAACATTAACGCGAATTGCCCAATCGTTGCGGAGCACTTTCGGCAGGATCGATTGGAGGAGTCTACCTTGTGGCTGTTCCTTGAGTTATTTCGTCCCCGAGCTTTACCCTGCCATCAATGGCGGAGTTTTTCTGTTTCACCTCAACACATTTGCGATGCGTCTATCATAGAAATGATGAGACGTTATTCATGTCACTTCACGATGTTCAAGGGCAGAAGATGAGGCGATAAGCAGTGCAACGACTTATGACACCCGCGTCTGATCAAAAAAGAGTGACCACAGTCTGTTGCGTTTGCGGCGTCCACGTCAGCGGCCCCAGGACAGCGGCTCCGGCGAGTGTGTCGCATGGCTACTGCGCCTTTCACTTCAAGCGCGCTATGCAGGACGTTCAAAAATATCTCGCCTTGCAGGGCCGAAATCTAAACGGCGTGTGGCGAGCCGCCGCCCTATCCTGAGCGACAATCCAATTTTACACGCCGCTAGATGTGCCACTCGACGAGCAGCGAGCAATAGTGTTGGGCCACGCCAAGGCTTAACTCTTCTTTGCCGGGTGAGCTTCCAATGTGGTAAGTGATTCCTTCAACTTCTCAACGCCTCCGGCATTTTCAAATAGGGCCTCAGGTTGAAATGCAGGAAACAGTTTATCCCAGATTGCATTCATCTCGCCCTGGAAGTTGCCGGTGTCGGCACTTTCCAGCACAGTGGGATCCGAAGCTTGGAATTCACGTGACTTGAAGTCGCG
>JADMIO010787555.1_pt1 | contig 55146 bp, 42 predicted proteins | sample 8958161 | NCBI WGS metagenome assembly JADMIO01 (sample SAMN16585339, study PRJNA669376) | soil metagenome | isolation source: Crop rotation soil | place: USA: Cullars Rotation, Alabama | collected 2011
CTTTCCCGTCGCGGCGGCGGGCCCCCAGCGCCCGGCGCGCCGCCTCCGACGCCGCTGCCGCCGATTCCGGCGCAGGAGCCGTCGCAAGTTTCCGCGAGCTGGCCGGCCGGCGCAGCCGCCGTCCGAATGTCTCCCTACATGCTGCAGGCGCAGCAGAAGTGGGCGATCACCGCGGTCACCACTGCCGGCGGCTATCCGGGATCGCCGTTTTTCAAGATCACCATCGCCGGGACGGATCGCGCCCTGGCCGCGACCGCAGACGGCGAAGTGGCGGTGCTGCCGGCCTTCACCGGCGCCGCTGAGCAACTCTGGCGCCTCGATCAGTTGGCCGACGGTACTTACCGCGTGATGCCCAAGGTGGTTCCGAATTCGACGGCGCCGCTGGCGCTCTCCGCCGTCGGCAGCAGCATGCCGACGCTCGCGAAATTCAACCCTGACAGCGACCGCCAGCGGTGGAACTTGAGGCTGCCGTAACCGTGCGTCTGAACCTCTCGCTGCAATTCGTCGCGGCGCTGGTGTTCGCCGTTGCGCAGCAGCAGGCACCCGCGACGCCGCGGCCGCCGGCCGCAACGCTGACGCGGCCGGCGCCACCGTCGAAGCCGGCCGGACCCGACGGTTTCATTCAGCGATGGCTGTTGCTCGAGCCCATCCCCGTTCCGGGTCAGCTCACGGAAGCGGCGGTCCGGAGCGCCGTCGAGAAGGACTTCCCGGTCGCGGCAGCGCCACTGCCCAAAGACGGAGACACGCTGAAGATCGCCGGCAGCGAGCTGAAATGGCACGCGGTCGACACGACCAACTACAACGTGAACCTCTATCATTTTGCTTACGCGCTCAACAAGCCGACGACGAACGTCCTCTTCTGGGCGATGACAGTGGTCAACGCGCCGCGCGAGATGCCCAACGTGCGACTCGCCATCGGCTCCAACGCCGCGTCGGTATGGTGGGTCAACGGCGCCGAGGCGACGGCGCTCTACAACGACCGCCAGGCGGTGATCGACGACGGCGTGTCGAAGCGGCTGACGCTGAAGCGGGGAGCCAATGTGGTCCGCGCCGCGATCATCAATGCCGGCGGCGCCACCGATTTCTGCGCCCGGTTCCTCGATGAGCACGATCGCGCGATCACGACGCTGAGCGCATCGCTGACCGAACGGTGACATGAAATCGCTGCGCTGGTGGATGATCGTGCTGTTGATGCTCGGCTCGATCATCAACTACCTCACCCGCAGCACGCTGGGCGTCGCCGCCCCGACCATCCTTCAGGACCTGCACATCACGACGCAGCAGTACTCCTGGATCGTCGGGACGTTCCAGGGCGCGATCATGCTGCAGCCGATCTGCGGCTACATCCTCGACGTCGTCGGGCTCAAGGCCGGCTTCGCGATGTTCGCGATCGCCTGGTCGCTCGTCAGCATGGCGCACGGCCTGGCGCGCAGCTGGCCGGCGTTCGCGGTGCTGCGCGGGCTGCTCGGCTTCGCCGAAGGGTGTGCCAACCCGGCCGGCATGAAGGCGACCGCGGAATGGTTTCCCGCGAATGAGCGCGGCCTCGCCGGCGGGCTCTTCAACATCGGCGCCTCGGTCGGGTCGATGCTGGCGCCGCCGCTCGTCGTGTGGGCAATTCTCGTCTACAGCTGGCAGGCCGCGTTCGTGATGACCGGCCTCATCGGCCTGGTGTGGGTGGCACTGTGGCTCGCCTTCTACCACTCGCCGGATCGTCATCCGAAGCTCTCGGCCGCCGAGCGCGAATACATCGCCTCGGGACAGGAGCAGCATCTCAAAGGGGACGGCACGCGGCCGTCGATTGGGCGGATCCTCACGCAACGGAATTTCTGGGGCATCGCGCTGCCGCGGTTCCTCGCCGATCCGACGTGGGGCACGCTGACGTTCTGGATGCCGCTCTACCTGAACTCGGTCCGGCATTTCGACCTGAAGCAGATCGCGCTGTTCGCGTGGATGCCGTTCCTCGCCGCCGACCTCGGCTCGATGTTCGGCGGGGTCGTGAGCTTGTGGCTGCAGCAGCGTGCCGGCCTCAGCCTCATCAACGCGCGGCGCGGCGCCTTCACGTTGGGAGCCGTGCTCATGACGGGCATGGCGTTCGTCGGCCTGGTGACCAGCCCGTACGCGGCGATCGCGCTGCTGTGTCTCGGCGGCTTCGCGCACCAGACGCTGTCGGTGACGGTGATTACGATGGCGTCCGACCTGTTCAAGCGCAACGAGGTTGCCACGGTCGCCGGCCTGGCCGGTACCTGCGGCAACGGTGGCGTGCTCGCGTCTTCACTGATCATCGGCGCGCTGGTCGCGGCCATCGGCTACACCCCGTTCTTCGTGAGCCTGGCGGTGCTCGATTTGATCGGCGCGGCCATTCTCTGGACCTTCGTCCATGAGCCGCGTGTTTCGTAACCCGGTCCTCCGCGGCTTCAACCCGGATCCGTCGATCGTCCGCGTCGGCGGCGACTACTTCATCGCCACCTCGACGTTCGAGTGGTATCCGGGCGTGCAGATCCATCACTCGCGCGATCTGGTCAACTGGCGCCTGCGCACGCGGCCGCTCAGGCGCGCGAGCCAGCTGAACATGCTCGGCGATCCCGACTCCTGCGGGGTCTGGGCGCCGTGTCTCACCTACGCGGACGGGTTCTTCTATCTGGTCTATACCGACGTCAAGCGGTACGGCCGCACGACCGTGGCGGGTGCGTCGGGCGCATCGCTGCGCGACTTCCACAACTATCTGGTGACGAGTACGGACATCGACGGCGAGTGGTCCGATCCGATCTATCTGAACAGCAGCGGCTTCGACCCGTCGCTGTTTCACGACGAGGACGGGAAGAAATACCTGCTGAACATGCTGTGGGACCACCGCCCTGGTCAAAACCGGTTCGCGGGGATCGTCAGGCAGGAGTACTCCGCAGCGGAGCAGCGGCTGGTCGGCGAACGACGGATCATCTTCACCGGCACGCCGCTCGGCTTGACCGAAGGGCCGCATCTCTACAAGCGCGACGGCTACTACCATCTCCTCACCGCGGAAGGCGGGACGGCCTGGGGACACGCCGTGACCATGGCGCGCGCGCGCGCGATCGACGGCCCCTACGATCTGCATCCGGACGTCCACGTATTGACCGCGCGTCATCGCCCGGACGCCGCGCTGCAGCGGGCGGGGCACGCGGATCTCGTCGACACGCCCGACGGCGTCACCTACATGGTGTACCTGTGCGGGCGGCCGCTCCCGAACCGCGGGCGGTGCACGCTCGGCCGCGAGACGGCGATCCAGAAGATGGTGTGGGGAAAAGACGGTTGGCTCCGGACGATCGCCGGCGACGGCCTGCCACGCGTAGCGATCGATTCGCCGCGAGGTGCGATCGAGAGTACAACAGACGCGCCGGTGCGCGAGCACTTCGACAGCACGGCCCTGCCCCTCGATTTTCAGTGGCTGCGATCGCCGTCGCCTGGCGAACTGTTCAGTCTGACCGACCGTGCGGGCTGGCTGCGGCTCTACGGACGTGAAACGGTCGGCAGTCTGTTCCGGCAGGCCCTCGTGGCTCGCCGCCAGCAGTCGCACTGCTATAGCGCATCGACGCTGATCGAGTTCGAGCCGAGGCACTTCCAGCAGATGGCCGGCCTTATCTGCTACTACAACGGCTCCAAGTTCCATTACCTCTATGTGTCGACCGACGACCTCGTTGGCAAGCACGTCCGGGTGATGTCGGCGCTGCCGGACCAGCCCCAGACCGACGCCTTCTCGGCGCCCGTTCAGATTGCGCCGAACGCGCCCATCGAACTGCGCGTCGAGGTCGATTACGAGCGACTTCGTTTCGGCTTCCGCGTCGGCGAGGGCTGGACGTGGATTCCGCAGCAGTTCGACGCCAGCATCCTTTCCGACGAGGCGACGGCGCCGGGGCTTCCGAATTTCACCGGCGCGTTCGTCGGCGTGGCGTGCCAGGACCTGTCGGGCGCCGGCTGTCCGGCTGATTTCGACTGGTTCGAATACGTGGAGCGGCCCTACCGCGCCGATCCCTTCGAGAGCACATCATGAGGCTCGCCGGAGTTCTTGCCGCTCTTGCCGTCGCGGTCGCATCGGCGCAACCGCCCGCGGTGCCGCGGCTCAACGGCGAAGCGGCGCCGCCGCAACCGTCGCTCAGTCTCTGGTATCGCGCGCCGGCCTCCGATCACCCACTGCTGCCGGTCGACGCGTCGCGGGAGGCGAGACAGGCCGGCACCGCGGAATGGGTACGGGCGCTGCCGGTGGGCAACGGCCGGCTCGGCGCCATGGTCTTCGGTGGCGTCGTTCACGAACGGCTCCAGCTGAATGAAGACACGTTGTGGGCCGGTCGTCCGTACGATCCGCTCAACCCCGAGGCAAAGCACGCGCTCCCGGAAGTCCGCCGGCTGATCGCGGACGGCAAGTACGCCGACGCGGCGAAGCTCGTGGGTGAGAAGGTGATGTCGAAACCTCTGAGACAGATGCCGTACCAGACGGTCGGCGATCTCGCGCTGACGTTTCCGCAAGTCGCCGCCGTCGAGAACTACCGGCGCGATCTCGATCTCGCGACCGCGACGGCGCACGTGTCGTATGGGAGCGGAGATGTGACCTTCAGCCGGGAAGTGTTCGCCAGCGCGCCCGACCAGGTGATCGTCGTTCACCTGACGGCCAGCCAGCCGGGGCGGATTTCGTTCGAAGCGCGCCTGCAGACACTGCAGCGCGCCACGGTGGAAGCGACGGCTGGCGGCGACCTGGTGATGCGCGGCGTCAACGCGGACGGCGAGGGCAACACCGCCGACGGCCGCCCCATGGCCGGTGCGCTGCGCTTCGAAGCACGGGTCCGCGTGCTGACATCAGGCGGTACGCGCCGCGCCGGCGCCGGCGCTCAGATCGTCCGGAACGCCGACGCCGTGACGCTGCTCATCGGCGCCGCGACGAGTTATCGCACCTATGAGGACGTCACCGCCGATCCGGCCGCCCGCGTGGCGGCGGCACTGGACCCGGCGTCGCGCAAAAACGTCGACGCGCTGCGCGAGGCGCACGTGCGCGACTATCAGCAGCTGTTCAACCGCGTCACGCTCGATGTCGGATCCTCGAAGCAGGCGCCGACCGACGAGCGCGTGCAGCAGTTCGGCGACGGTAGGGATCCCGGCCTTGCGGCGCTCTACTTTCAGTACGGGCGCTACCTGCTGATTGCCAGCTCGCGGCCCGGCTCGCAGCCGGCCAACCTGCAGGGCATCTGGAACGAGAGCATGTCGCCGCCATGGGGCAGCAAGTACACGATCAACATCAACACCGAGATGAACTACTGGCCGGCGCTCTCGACCAACCTGGCCGAGGCGATGGACCCGTTGACGGCGATGGTGTCGGACCTCTCGGTGACCGGCGCCCGCACCGCGCGCGAGATGTATGGCGCCGGCGGATGGGTGGCGCATCACAACACGGATCTCTGGCGGGCCACGGGGCCCATCGACGGCCCGCAGTATGGCATGTGGCCCACTGGCGGCGCGTGGCTGACGCTGCCGCTCTGGGACCGTTACGAGTACACGGGCGATCGCGCGTATCTCGAGCGCATCTATCCGCTGATCAAAGGCGCGGCGCAGTTCTTCCTCGACACGCTCGTCGAGGAGCCGTCGCACCACTGGCTCGTGACCTCGCCATCGCTGTCGCCGGAGAACGCGCACCCGTTTGGCACATCGCTCGCGGCCGGTCCGACGATGGACGGGCAGATTCTGCGTGAGCTGTTCAGCAATGCCATCAAGGCAAGCGGCGTGCTCGGCGTCGACGCCGCCCTGCGGGACAAATGGAGCGCGACGCGCGCGCGCCTGGCGCCGCCGCAGGTTGGCAGTGCGGGCCAGCTGCGGGAGTGGCTCGACGACTGGGATATGCAGGCGCCCGACATCCACCACCGTCACGTGTCTCATCTCTTCGGCCTCTTTCCGGGGCACGACATCGACGTGCGCCGCACGCCGGATCTGGCCGCGGCGGTGAAGCGATCGCTCGAGATTCGCGGCGATCAGGCCACCGGCTGGGCCACCGCCTGGCGCATCAACCTGTGGGCGAGGCTCGGTGACGGCGACCACGCCTACGACATCCTGAAGTTCCTGCTCGGTCCGGAGCGGACTTATCCGAACCTGTTCGATGCGCATCCGCCATTTCAGATCGATGGCAATTTCGGCGGCACGTCCGCCATCGCCGAGATGCTGCTGCAGGACGACGCGGACGAGATTCGCCTGCTGCCGGCGCTGCCGGGCGCGTGGCCCGATGGCCGCGTCACCGGTTTACGAGCGCGCGGCGGTTTCGAGATCGACCTCGTCTGGCAAGGGGGTGCGCTCGCGCGCGCGACCATCCGTTCGCTGCTCGGACGACCGCTGCACCTGCGCCGCGGCGGCATGCTCCGCACCTTTGACATCGCCCGAGGGGCCACGCTGACGCTGGCCGGCGACGACCTGCAGCCGCAAGGGGGTGTCGCGATCCTTCAGGTCGACACCGATCGGCGCATCGGGACGATCGACCGGAACATCTACGGCCAGTTCCTCGAGCACATCAACCACTCGGTGGAGGACGGTCTGTTCGCGGAGCAGATCCAAGGTGCCGGGTTCGAAGGGCGCGACTTCGAAACTCACTGGACGGCATTCGGCGCTCCGGATGCCGTGCGCGTCGTCGACGCGAAGTTCGAGCGCGGCACGAAGAGTGTCCGGATCGCCCCGGGCGGCCAGGCGTCAGGCTTCAGGCAGCGGCGGGTCTATCTCGAGTCCGGCCGGAGCTATGAAGGATCGCTCTGGATCAAGGTCGAGTCGGGTTCGCCGCGTCTGTCGCTGCGAGTGCTCGCGGCAGACGGCGGCGTGCTGGCCGACCGCCCGCTGCCGGCGCGTGGGTCGGCGTGGACAGAAGTGCCGTTCTCCTTCGCCAGCCCGCGCACCGACCGCGACGCGACCATCGAGATCGCCGCCACCGGCCGCGGCGCCGCGCTCATCGACTTCGTTTCCCTGATGCGCGCCGACGTGCGCAGAAGCGGCATGTTCCGTCCCGATCTGCTCGACTCGCTGCGCGGCCTGGCCCCGACATTCATCCGCTGGCCGGGCGGCTCGTTTGCCTCGACGTACAAATGGCAGGACGGCATCGGGCCGTTCGCCTCGCGCGTCTACCATCCCAACGAAATGTGGGGCGGCTACTCCGATTACTACGGCTTCGGTACCGACGAGTATCTCGAGCTGGCGCGCCAGCTTGGCGCAGCCCCCATGATCGTGCTGGCGGCGCCAGACGATACGCCAGCTTCGGTCGACTACGCGATGAACTGGGTGCACTACGTCAACGACCCGGTGACGACCACCTGGGGCCAGCTGCGCGCTCGTCACGGCCATCCCGAGCCGTATCGGGTGCGCTACTTCCAGATCGACAACGAGCCGATGAACAACGGCTTCACACCCGAGCGTTACGCGGCGCTTGTGAATCTCTATGGCGGCCGTCTGCGCCAAATCGTGCCCGATGCGGTGATCGTCGCTTGCGGCCAGAAACGCTCGAACGACATGGCATGGAGCGAGAAGGTGATCGATCTCGCGGGCAAGAACTTCGACGTGCTCGGCGTCCACAACTACGAGTACGAGGGGGACCTCTACGAGTCCGGCGTGCGGCGCATCGGCGACTACCTGGTGAAGCTCCGCGACTACGTGCGCGGGTCGGAGCACGCGCGGATCAAGCTCGCCGTCCTCGAATGGAACCTGAGCCGTACCTACGACTGGCGCGCGGGCCTCCACGCCGCGGGCAGCCTGATCTTGTACGAGTCGCTCGGGCCGGAACTGACGATGACGGCGCCCGCCCTGCTGATGCGGAACACCACCGACGATCCGACGTGGACGTCGCTCATCTATCACGATCACGTCTCGTGGTTTCCGGGGGGCGCGTACGTGGTGGAGAAACTGTTTCGCGCGCACATCGCCGAGAGGTATCTGGCGTCGACGTCGGGCACGTTCCGGGACATCGACAACCGCGCGACCTTCTTCAGCGACATCTCGCAGATGAAGCCGGAGGGCTGGCAGCCCGGCAGCGTGGATGCGATCGCGACGGCCACCGCAGACGGGCGCCGGGTCGTGATCAAGGCCGTGAACTACCAGAGCAGCGCGAACACGCTGCTCGTCCATCTGCAGGGATCGCGCGTGCCGGCTGCCGCAACGGTGACCGTCCACACGATCACCGCCGGCCTGCACGACACCGCGTCGCTCGAGCAGCCCGATGTGATCAAGCCTGTCGAGCACTCCCTCGACTTCCGCTCTGACCTCACCATCGATTTGAAGCCCTACACAGTTGCGGTCGTGGAGATCGTCGGCCGATAGCCGTCGAAACGGAGAGCAGAAATGAAGAGAGCCTGGCTGACCATGCTAATCGCCGCGCTGGGGATCGTCGCGGGCTCGCTCGTGAGTGTCGCGCAGGTGAAGACGAACGTGCCCGACCCGGTCCCCGGCGCACGTGCCGCGACCGTCGAGCGGATCAAGATTCACGGGACGGCGCTCGAGGGGAACCTGGAAGGAGACGCGGTCGACCGCGACGCGATCGTGTTCCTCCCACCGACCTATAACCAGAACCGCACGCGGCGTTATCCGGTCGTCTATGCGCTGCACGGCTACTCGATCGGCGCGGAGCAGTGGTCGCAGGAGATCCACGTGCCGCAGACCCTCGAGGGCGCGTTCGCGAAGGGCGCTCACGAGATGATCGTCGTGCTGCCCGATTCGAAGACGGTGCACAACGGCTCGATGTACTCGAGCTCGGCGACGACGGGGGATTTCGAGAACTACGTGGCGCGGGACGTGGTGGCGTACATGGACGCGCACTATCGCACGATTGCCGCGCGCGAGAGCCGCGGCCTGGTCGGCCACTCGATGGGCGGCTACGGCGCCACGCGGATCGGCATGAAGCACGCGGACGTCTTCGGCAGCCTCTACATCATGAGCCCTTGTTGCCTGTCGCCGCGCGGCGGCGGACGTGGCGCACCGGCGGGGAACGACGAGGCGCTCGCGGCGGTCAAGACTCCGGCCGACTCGGCGAAGCTGCCGTTCGGTCTTCGCGCGCAACTCGCGTCGGCTGCCGCGTGGTCACCGAACCCGAAGAATCCTCCGCTGTACCTGGACCTGCCGATCGGCGATCAGGCGCCGGCCGTCTTCGCGAAATGGGCCGCGAACGCACCGCTCGCGTTCATCGATCAGTACGTCCCGGCATTGAAACGGTACCGCGCGATCGCGATCGACGTCGGCGACCAAGATGGGCTGCGGGTCGACGCGGGGAAACTGCACGACGCGATGGATCAGTACGGGATCGCGAACACCTTCGAGGTCTATCCGGGTACGCACACGAGCGACGTCGCGGCTCGCTTCCAGGAACATGTGATGCCGTTTTTCAGTCGATCGCTCGCGTTCGAGGCTGCCAAGCGGTGACGTGATACCGCCGCCCTCCAGTCAACTCGCGTCCGAAACGGTCGTCGGGTCCGGCGCGTGCTCCACTTCCTGGTGCGGAAACACGAGCACGATGATCAAGGCCACGAGGCCCGTAGCCGAGAGCGTCAGCAGCCCGCCGCTGTAGCTGCCGGTCAGATCCTTGATGCGGCCCATCGCAAACGGGCCTGTAAACCCGGCGAGGTTGCCAATCGAGTTGATGAGGGCGATGCCTCCGGCTGCCGCGGGGCCGGAGAGGAACGCGGCCGGGAACGTCCAGAACACCGGCAGGCAGCCGAAGATGCCGAAGCCGGCCACCGACAGCGACGCCATCTTCAGCACCGGGTTATCGAAGAGCGTCGAGACGGCGATGCCGGCGGACGCCACGAAGATCGGGAACGCGAGATGAAACCGGCGTTCCCTCTTTCGGTCGGAACGACGAGCCCACGCGACAATGCTCACCAGTCCCACCACGTAGGGCAGCGCCGCGACGACGCCGGCCTGCGCATTCGACAGCCCGAACGACTTCACGATCTGCGGAAGGAAAAAGCTCAGGCCGTAGTTGAGCGCGACGGTGCCGAAGTAGACGACGCTCAGCGCCAGGACCTTGGGATTCCGAAGCGCCTCCACCGTCGTGTAGCGGCGAACCATTTCGCGCTGCCGCCGCTCCTGATCGAGGCGGGCCACCAGCCACTCGCGCTCTTCCTGCGCGAGCCACGCCGCGTCGGCCGGTCGATCGGTCATGTACATCAACACGACCACGGAAAGAATCAGCGCGGGCGCGGCTTCGAGGATGAAGAGCCATTGCCATCCCTTCATGCGGCCGAAGCCATCGAGCCCCAGCAGGAGTCCTGAGACGGGTGCGCCGATGACGGTCGACAGCGGAATCGCCGCCATGAAGTAGCCGATGATGCGAGCGCGGTACACGGACGGGAACCAGAGCGTCAGGTAGAAGATGATCCCGGGAAAGAAACCGGCCTCGGCAATCCCGAGCAGCACGCGCAACACGTAGAAGCTGGTGGCCCCGTTGATGAAGGCCATGCCGCCGGAGATCAGCCCCCAGGTGAACATGATGCGCGCGATCCATTTGCGCGCGCCGACCCGTTCCAGGAACAGGTTCGACGGCACCTCGAAGAGGAAATACGCGAGGAAAAAAATCCCGGCGCCGAAGCCGAACGCCGAGTCGGACAGCCCCAGATCCTTGTTCATCGTCAGCGCGGCGAAGCCGACGTTCACGCGATCCAGGTAGGCGACGAAGAAACAGACGATCAGGAAAGGCACCAGCCGTGCCGTCACTTTCGCGATCGTGCGCTGCTCGAGCGGTGTCATGCGTCTCCTTTAGTCGAAGTCTCGCCGGAGCCTCCAGCGGAGGCGGACATGAATTCGCGAATGATGCCATCGATGTCGCGACCCGCGCTGAAGCCCAGATTCAGGGCGACGCTGACGTCAAACCTTCCCGGCCACGTGGAGACCATCCGCCTGATGCGTTCGTCGATCACCGTGCGAACGCGCGCGCGAACGGTGGGCCCCGCCACCCGCTCCAGGCTGTCCAGCATCTCTCCCGGCGTTACCGACAGCCCAGGAAAGTTCACCGTCCGGCGAGGCTCCATGTCGGACGTGCGCACGCGCGCGGCATGCACGAGGTTCGCGATCACGGTGCCAGGCGACGTGATCCACAGCGGCGTGTCGAGTGGAACCGGGCACACCGTGTCGACCCCAGCCAGCGGCTCGCGAACGATGCCGCTGACGAACGACGAGGCGGCGGCGTTGGGCGCGCCGGGGCGGACCGACACGGTCGGCAGGCGGCACGAAAGGCCGTCTACGAATCTCTTTCTCGAATACTCGCGGACGAGGAGTTCCGCGATCGCCTTCTCCGAGCCGTACGATGTCTGCGGGACCACGGCGGCATCCTCCGGGACAACCGCCGGCAGCGGGCCGCCGAACACCGCGACCGAGCTCGAGAACACGAATCGGGGCGGTTTCGCGAGCCGGCGGCACGCCTCGAGCAGCGCCCGCGTCGCGTCCACGTTGACCTGCATCCCGAGGTCGAATTCCGCTTCCGCCTGACCGCTCACGACGGCGGCGAGGTGGTACACGAGATCGACATCGTCATCGACCACCGACTGGATGAAACGCTCGTCGGCGATGGTTCCGGTCCGCCACTGGACGCGCGGATCGTCGACGCCGCCGGCGGTGATATCGACGGCGACGAGCGTCGTGACCGCCGGCAGGCCGGGCACGCCGGCGAGGAGTGCCGTGGCGAGACGGCTGCCGAGAAATCCCCCCGCGCCGGTGACGAGTATCTTCATGCAGGTTCCGTGTTAGCGTGACGCCGTGGACACGCGATCCAAGGTGGCGATTGTAACGGGAGCGGGGACCGGAATTGGCAAAGCCGTGGCGATCGCCCTGCTCGAGGCGGGCTACGCCGTGGTGCTGGCCGGACGCCGCCAGCCGCTGCTTGAGCAGGCGGTTGTCGAGGCCGGAGTGCACGGCGCCCACGCGCTTGCCGTGGCGACCGACGTGAGCGATGCCGGCGCGGTTCGAGCCCTCTTCGCCGCGACGCGCGACAGGTTCGGGCGGCTGGACGTGCTGTTCAACAACGCGGGCATGGCCGCACCCGGCTTGCCGCTGGAGGAACTGACCGTGGAACAGTGGAAGGCTGTGGTGGACGTCAACCTGACGGGGGCGTTCCTCTGCACGCAGCAGGCGTTCAGGCTGATGAAAACGCAGCAGCCGCAGGGCGGGCGGATCATCAACAACGGATCGATCTCGGCCCACGTGCCCCGGCCGAACTCGGCGCCGTACACGGCCACGAAGCACGCCATCACCGGCCTGACCCGATCGACCTCGCTCGACGGCCGGCGCTACAACATCGCCTGCGGCCAGATCGACATCGGCAACGCCGCGACCGACATGACCGCGGCCATGGCGAACGGTGTGCCGCAGGCCAATGGCCAGTTGGCGCCGGAACCGCGTCTCGATGTCGCGCACGTCGTGGGGGCCGTCCTTTACATGGCCAGCCTGCCGCTCGACGCGAACGTCCAGTTCATGACGGTGATGGCGACGACGATGCCGTTCATAGGCCGAGGCTAGCAGCCGCTGGTGGTGCCTGAGTCGAGCGGGGACAATTGAACACGAGGTCAGGTGAAGACGATCGGATCGAGAAGGCGGCCGCCTCGCAGAACCTCGATGATGACGATCGGAGGTGGCGGCAGTTGGTCGAATCCGGGCGGACGCGCGCCGAGGCCAGGAGCCTGACGGAGGATGACGTTCCCCGCCTTGTCGCCGAAGTCCGCCGTGACAGGCGCCGCTGACGTGATCCGCCTGACCGCCGACACGGGCGTCATCGTTTCCGCGGTGACATTTCCGGACAGCAAGCCGAACAGGCTGATGGAGCTCGCGCGCGGCGGAAAGATCGAACTGGCGGTGTCCGACCCGACCATGGACGAAGTGGCCGCCGTCCTGACCGAGCAATTCGATTGGCCCGCATCCGACATCCTCGAGGCCAGGCGGCAGCTTGAACGGTTCGCGATTCGTGTCACGTCAACCGAGCGGGTCTTCGCCGTCGCCGATGATCCGGACGATAACGCCGTTCTCGAATGTGCCCTGGCAGCCGGATCGGTCTACATCGTGAGCGGCGACCGTCATCTCCTGCAGATGGGCAGCTTCCGGGGCATGCGCATATTCAAAGCGGCGGAGATGCTCGAGGTGATTGAACAGCAACTGAGTTGAGGCCCGTTCACCCCCACACGTCCTGCGCGATTTCGACAATCTCGCGCAGCTTCGCCCACTGCGCCTCCTCGGTCAGGACGTTACCTTCCTCGGTCGACGCAAAGCCGCATTGTGGCGAGAGCGCGAGCTGATCGAGCGGCGCGAAGCGAGTCGCTTCGTCGATGCGGCGCTTGATGTCGTCCGTCTTTTCCAGCGTGCCGTCTTTCGAGGTGACGAGGCCGAGCACCACGATCTTCTGACCCTTCGGCAGGAATCGCAGCGGCTCAAAACCGCCGGCGCGATCGGTGTCGTACTCGAGGAAGTAGCCGTCCAAGTTCAGGTTCTGAAGGAGGGTTGCGGCCACCGGTTCGTAGCCGCCGGACGAGATCCAGGTGGATCGGAAGTTGCCGCGGCAGACGTGCATGGTCATCCTCATGTCCGTGGGCCTGGCTTCGAGCGCCTTATTGATCGTGCGTGCGTAGCGCTCTTGCAGCCTCTCCACATCGTCGCCGCGCGCGCGAGCGCCTTCCCGTTGTTCCTCTGAGCAGAGGTAGGCCCACACCACGTCATCGAGCTGGAGGTACCGGCAGCCGGCGTCGTAGAACGCGCGGATCGCCTTCTGATAGGTCAGAGCCAGGTCGTTGAAGTACTCATCGAGATCGGGATACACACCCTTGATCGCCGTGTAGCCTTGGCGAAAGTGCAGCACGCTCGGGCTCGGAATCGTCATCTTGGGCGTGGCGCGCGACGTCGCTTTCAGAAAGTTGAAGTGCGCCAGCATCGGATGGTCGGACGGAAAATCAATCCTTCCGGTCACCGCGATCGTCTGGGCCTTGGTCTGGACTCCCTGGAACTGGATGCCATGTTCGGCCTCGCGCAGCTCGCAGCCCACCAGCTCGCGAAAAAAGTCGAAATGCCACCACGACCGGCGGAACTCGCCGTCCGTGACCGCCTGCAAGCCGATCGCTTCCTGCTTGCGGACGATGGTCTCTATCTCGCGGTCTTCGATCGCTCTCAGGCCCGCATCGTCGAGCTCCTTCGCGGCGTGTCTGAGACGCGCGTCCTTGAGGGCGGCAGGTCGAAGAAGACTTCCGACCATATCGGCACGAAACGGCGGCTCTGTGCGTGGCATATTGACGTGCTCCGGGAACCATGTTACTTGCGAAGCGTCGATGACACGACCCTACGCAATCGCCAGCGCCGTATCGCTGATGTGGAGCGCGTGGCTGACTGTCGCGTGCGGCGGACCGGCCGCCCCGTCCACTGGAAGTGCGAGCTCCGTCGGGATGCAGCCGTGTCCCACGTCCGGACCTGGCGCGGTTACCAGCGCGGGAGCCTGCTGGGTTTTCTCGCCTACATCAGCGGGGGCGAGCCCCTTTGGGCAAAACGCCGGTCGCCTGAATTACGCGCTGGAGCCCCCAGGTGCGGGTAAGGGCACGCTGGTCGTGCTGCTCAACGGGACCGGAGGATCGCCGTCCCAACTGACGATCGACCCGAGCCGAAATCTTTTCACCTCCGCGCTGGAGAGCGCGAACCACGTCCTGGCCGTCGCGTACCGCAGCGATGTCGCGATCGCGCAGATGTGCGACGCCAGCCGCCCCCAGTGTTACGGCGCTTCGCGGAACACTCTACTGACCGGCGTCTTCGCGCCCGGTGCGGACGGTTCGCTGGCCGATATTCGTCCAGACGAAGGAATCATCGCCCGGATCGATCAAGCGCTGCGCACGCTCGCAGGCGCCCGGCCCCAGGCCGGGTGGGATTCGTTCGTCCGGACGTCGGCGACCGCGCCGGCCGATCGGATCGTCTGGCAGCGCATCATCGCGTCGGGTCATTCGCAGGGTGGGGGGCACGCGGCCTATCTCGGAAAGCTGTTCCACCTGATTCGCGTCGTTCAGTTCTCGTCAACTTGTGATGCGCCCGCCGGCGTTCCCGCTCCCTGGACCGCCGCGGCTTCGGGTTGGATCACATCTCCTTCGGTCTTCTTTGGCTTTTCCGCGCCGACGGTGTTCACCAATGGCGTCCCGACTGCAGGCGACCTCAACTGTCCCTACCACCTCGCGGTCTGGCAAAGCCTCGGGATGCCGGCGTCGCAGCAGGCAGATGACGCTGCCACGTGCGCGGGAATCGATCCACACGCGGCCTCGATTGTTTGTGGCGCGAACTATCCGCGGTGGGTCGCGCTGTTTCGGTGACTGCCGAAGCCGCTCTCGGAGTCGGAACGACTCATCGAGACCGTTCATCGGCGAACTGAAGCTCCACGCTCAGCGGGAGATGATCGCTTTTCTTCGGCCACTCGTCGCCGTCAAACAGTTCTACCGACCGCACATGCTGAATCCATGCGGCGGGTACGAAGCAGAAGTCGATGTGCCACGGCTTCGTGACGTTGCGTTGATGGCGGTACGTTGGATGCGCCTCGTGACCGTGCGCCACGTCGTGGAATGCATGGTAGGCGCTGACCAGTCCGCAGTCCTTTAGTGCGGCCAGAATGCGCGCATGCCCCTTGCTCGGTGGTTGTCGAGTGAGATTCGATCCGCTGTTCAAGTCCCCCAACACGACCGCGGGTCCGGAGCGAAGGACCCGTCGATACGCGTCCAACGTCGCCATCACATCGTTCGCATATCGCGGTCCCTGCCCCCAGATGCCGAGTGCGGTGAACGATATCGGCCCGGTCACAGTCGCGCCGACGATCGCTCGGCCACGATTGGGCCGGCGGCGCAGGGGAGTGATCTGATATTCCGCGTCGAGCGAGGCCAGCGCGATACCCTTGCGCGCGTTCACCTGGCAGGCGAGACACGAACTAGCCGAAGGGAGTTTGACGCCCGGCTGGCACTCCTGCAGGAACACGATGGCGGGCGCGAACGGCGCGAGTTCAGCGAGCCGTGCTTGAACGGACCCGTGGTGGCAGTTCCAGGCGATGAGACGAAGCGCGGCCATCGACGGAACAGCCTACAGCGGTTTTCGGCTATTGTCGTGGCGTGCCCTTCAGGTGCGCGCTCCGCACGGCTGAAGCCGTGCGCCACGGTTTGCCCTACGGTCCGACGCGGCGAACCTGTGACGCGTCGGATGTGTCGGCCTGGACGACCAGATCGCCGAGATAGTCGAACACCGACGCGCCGGTGACCCGAACGAAAAGCGCGTCGATCTTTGGAAAGGGGCACCCCTAATCAGATCGAAAGGCCCGGATCGCCTTCGACGACGCGCTGCCGCAGCACAGGACGCTCGCCCGGTTTCCACAGCGACGCTGTATGGACGACCCGGTAGCGAAGCGGACCGCCATCGGGACGATCGCTGCGCGTGATCGGACGTGGAATGCAGACGAACTCCGTCCGCATCTCATCGCCGGTGAGCCGCACCGTCGCATAGCCGTGACCGCCCAGGTCCACGAATTCAAGGTGCGGCGCAAGGTGCGGATTCGAAACGGCGTGAGCGCGTTTCAGGTCGAAACTCTTCGCGTATTCGAGGCACGAGCGGACCCCGTGTCTGAGGAGCATGTTGTAGGTCCATTCGGGCTGACCCCCTGGCCGATCGGCGAGGAACAGCGGCCGGAGCGGATGATCCTTTCGCAGATTGTGCTCGAGACCCTCCATCGTCCCGATGCTGGCCAGGGAGCCGCCGACGAAACTGATTCCGACCGGCTCGAACCTGGCGGGTGGCAAGAGGGCGGCGGCATAGCCGGCCCAGAAGCTGTGACGATCACCCGAGACGATCGCGAAACCAGTGATCTTTGCATCGCGCACGAGGTCATAGATTTCGCCGCGCTCGTGGTAGGCGCTGCCGTAGTCGCCGCTGCCGATCTGCGCGAAGGTGTCGGCCGGCCACTTCTGTTTGGTCATTCCGTCCGGAAGGTTCTGCGGGTCGGCCCGATGGTCGAGGGCGCCCAGCGAATTGCCCCAGATCTTCCACGTGGCCGTGGACCGACGGAGCTGTCCCATGAACCATTGTTTCTGCTGAGTACCGAGGATTGTGCGCGGCGGTGAATCCTTTCGCGGATTCGGGATGGTGACATCGCGAAAGCGAAGTTCGGCCGGTGGCTTGCCATTGTTCAACGTGCGGCCGGCATCGAGCGCAATCATCGCCGGTTCAGAGAACATTCCGTTGAACGCCGGATCGTAAATCTTGCCCACGTCTTCCGCAGCGGTCGGGTCCTCGCCGCAGAAACTGTGCTGGTCCGTGAGGATGAGATCGAGGTGCCGTCCGTAGCGTAAAGATCGATAGGCGATCAGGCTGTTGATGGCCTTCAGGTTGTTGGGTTCGATCCCGAGGCCGTTGTCGTCCCACTTGTCGATCGGCACATCTTTCACCGGCACAGTGCCGAACGTGTCGAGCGATCCGCTTGGTGCCTTCACGCGCGCGGGAATGTATTCGAACCATGCCTGGTTGGCGGCGACTTTGACCGTCTGGCCCGGTTGCGGGGGACCTCCTGCCTGAACGATGCTCTGTCGCCCCTGCCAGGAGAATTCGTGATTGTCCCAGATGTTCACGAACGGCCAGCGCGCTCGCGCGTCCTGCAGGTCGGGATCCGCAAGATAACCCTGGTAGACGACGCGATAGCCCTCGACGGTCAGCGGGTAATGGAAATTGCTGCTCTTGCCGCCATGTGGAATGCGGCCGATGTCGTAGATCGTGCGGTCGTACCGCGTCTTCACCTCGTCGGGATATTCGACGATCTCGTAAATGAAATCACCGAGGTGGAGGACGAAACCGAGTTGATCGGCCGGCGCCGCGCGCTCATCCTCGAAGATCATCCGGCGATAGCCGTTGAGCGTCCCTTCGTTGACGCTCTGGCAACTGACGAAGGCGAACGTGATCGGCCGTGGATCGGTCGGCAGCGGCGCGGTGATCGTCCGGCCGACGCGGCTGCCATTCCCTTCATCATCGGTAAAGCGGTACCAGTAGACGCGAGCGGGTTTGAGATGACCGACCAGCACGCGCGTCGTCCAGTCAGATTCCGCCGAGACCGGCGCGGACGCCTTTGCGACGACCCGCGTGAACGCATCGTCCTCGGCAACTTCCAGCGTGAGCATCCGTCGGCCGCCGGCCTCGAACGGCCGCCGAGTCCAGAGAATCACGCTCGTCGGATCGGGATCGCCGGACGCGACGCCCTCCGGATACAGATCGCGCCGCTCTTGCCAGCCGGTAGTTGACGCTCGAGCCGCGCCGCCCCACGCCAGCGAGGCTCCGAGCGCCGTCGCGGCGACCAGGAATTCCCGTCGATTGATAGCCATCGCACTATCCTTGATCGGGGCCGTGTGTCGGCGCATGATGTGCGTCATGCAGAAAGCCGCAGGAATCCCACAAGCGGACACTGGCCGCCGCACTGCACTCAAAGCCATCGGCACCCTTGTGGCGTTGCCATGGCTGTCGGACGAGGGGCTGCTCGCCTTCGCTCGCCTGCAGGAAACGAATGGCGCGTCGCCACTCAAGGTGCTCTCGAGAGCGCAGTTCGAGGCGCTCGAGGTGCTGACGGACGCAATCATTCCCACCGACGACCGATCGCCCGGCGCGAAGCAGACGCGCGTCGCCGATTACATCGATCTCTTACTCAGCGAAGTGGACCGTACGATCGTGCTGCAGTGGATCGGCGGCCTGGCCGCGCTCGACGCCGAAGCGCTGTCGCGATTCCGCTCGACGTTCAGCCGGCTTCGTGATACGCAGGTCGATGCGATCCTGCAGACGATCAGCCGAAACGAAAGCGCGCCGCAGACGCCGCTCGAGGCCTTCTTCGTGATGGCCAAGCAGGCGACCATCCGCGGCTACTACACCTCGAAAATCGGCATTCACGACGAGCTGCGCTACAAGGGCAACCAGTTCCTTCGTGAGTTCGTCGGCTGCGAGACCGAGGACGGCAAGGACTGCCCGCACTGCGGGCAGAAACATCATGCAGTCTGATCCCACACTCGACGTCAACCTCACCCGCGCGCTCGACGAGTCGAAGCGTCTCGCCGACTCGATCAAACCCGGCAGCGATCGGTGGGACGTCATCGTCGTCGGCAGCGGCGCGGCCGGCGGGATGGCGGCCTTTCAGCTCGCGATGGCCGGCGTGAAGGTGCTCCTGCTCGAAGCCGGGCGGATGATCGACACCAAGACCGAGTACCGCACGATGGAGTGGCCGTACGCCTCGAACCGGCGCGGGCGGCTGCCGGCCGGCGAGCGGCCGATCGACGTCGCGGAATACAGCTTTCTCGATCGCCCCTACGGATCGAATCCCGCGTTCGACAAATACAAGAAGGTGATGTCGTATTCGGCGAACCAGTTCACGCGCAACTGGGTGGTCGACGAACGCGAGCATCCGCATACCGGCACGCCGTACGCGTGGGTCCGGTCGAGGGTCCTCGGCGGCAAGACCAACTTCTGGGGACGCGGCGCGCTGCGCTACGGCCCGTTGCAGTTCAACGCGGCGAGCCGCGACGGCTTCGACGTCGACTGGCCGATCTCATACGACGAAGTGAAGCCGTACTACGACAAGGTCGACGTCCTGCTCGGATGTTCCGGCACGAACGAAGGGCTGATGCAGGTGCCGGACGGCGTGTTTCAGAAATCGTCCAAGTTGAACTGCATCGAAGTGGCGTTCAAGCGCGCCATCGCGCCGATGGGGCGCCACTACATCCCGGGCCGGGCCGGCGTCACGACGGAAGGCGTCCTGAACAACAAGTATCGCGCGCGCTGCGCCGGCCGCGGACGTTGCGGCCGCGGCTGTGATATCGGCGCCGCGTTCCATTCGCCGCAGGCGCTGATCTATCCGGCTCGCGACAGCGGCAACATGACGATCCGTCCGTACTCGATCGTCTCCGAAGTGCTCGTGGGCGATCCGGCCAATCGCGCCACCGGTGTGCGCGTGATCGACGCGAACACCCGCGAGGTCCTGGATTTCAAGGCGCCGGTGGTCGTCCTCGGCGCCGGCTGCCTGGATACGACGCGCATCCTGCTCAACTCGAGGTCACGCTCGCATCCGAACGGCCTTGGCAACTCCTCAGGTGTGCTCGGCTGCTATCTGAGCGAGCACATCATGGGCATCCGCGGCAGCGGCTACATTCCGGCCCGCATCGGCACCGAATCGACGCTCGACGATGGCCGTGCGGTGGCGCCGTATGTGCCGCGGTTTCGCAACGTCACCGATCGCCATCCCGACTTCATCCGCGGCTATCACTTCCAGGGCGGCGGCGGCTGTGCGGAGTATCCGGGCATGGCCCACGATCTGCCGGGGTACGGCAAGGCGTTCAAGTCGAACGTGCGCAAACACTATCCCGCGCTCATCAGCCTCGGCGGATTTGGCGAGGTCCTCTCGCGCAAGGAGAACCGCGTCACCCTCGATCCGTCCGTGAAGGACAAGTGGGGCATTCCGGTCCTGCAGTTCGACTATCGCTTCGGCGACAACGAATTGAAGATGGCCAGGGATATGGCGGACACGGTCGAGGAGATGCTCCGGGCCGCAAAGGCGGAAGACATCAAGATCGTGCGCGAACCGCTGCCGCCCGGCTGGTCGATTCACGAGATCGGCACCGCGCGGATGGGCGACGACCCGCGCGCATCGGTCACCGACAGATTCTGCCGATTGCACGACGCCAGGAACGTCTACATCGCCGACGCGGCGCCGTTCGTCTGCGGCGGCACGCAGAACACGACGTGGTCGATTCTCGCCATGGCGTGGCGGACGATGGATTATCTGAAGGAGCGAATGAAGGCCGGCGACGCGTGATGGATCGCCGGACGTTCCTGCAGTCGGTCGCGGCCGCCGCCGTCTTTCCGGGGCGGCAGGCCTCGTCTGGTCGCCAGAAGGCCGTCCTCATCTCGATGCTTTCGACGGATCTGCCGTACGCGCAGCGCTTCGCGCTTGCGCGTGCGGCGGGATTCGACGCGATCGAGATGCAGACCGTGAAGGACGACGAGGAAGCCGCGGAGATCAAGGACACCGCCCGCCAGGCCGGCATGCGCATTCATTCGGTGATGAACGCCGATCACTGGCGCTTTCCTCTGTCGAGCAGCGATCGGGATGTCGTCACTCGGAGCGTCGCCGGGATGGAGGCGTCCTTGCGCAATGCCGCGCTCTGGGGCGCGGACGCCGTCCTGCTGGTGCCGGCGGTCGTCGATCAGACGACGGCGTACCGCGACGCGTGGACGAGATCCCAGCAGGTGATTCGGGAGCGCCTGCTGCCGATGGCTCGCGAACTGAAGGTGGTCGTCGCCGTCGAGGAAGTCTGGAACAAGTTCCTGCTCAGTCCGATCGAGTTCGCACGCTACGTCGACGAGCTCGACTCGCCGTGGCTGAAGGCCTACTTCGACGTCGGCAACATCGTCTTCTATGGTTTTCCGCAAGACTGGATTCGGACGCTCGGCCCGCGCATCGCGAAAGTGCACCTGAAGGATTTTCGTCTCGATCGGCCGAACGGCCGCTTCGCCTGGACGAACATCGGCGACGGCGACATCGACTGGATCGAAGTCCGGCGCGCCTTCGACGACGCTGGCTACACAGGATTTGTCACGACGGAAGTTGCCGCCGGCGATGCCGCGTATCTGAAGGATCTCGCCGGTCGCGTTGATCGGTTCCTCGCGGGACGGAAGCCCGCCTGACGCCCTTTTCAGCTCACGTAGCGCGAAGGCTTCAGCCGAGCGATCGTATGGCCGCGGCCACGCTCGGCTAAAGCGGTTTTCACTTCTGTGGCGCACGGCTTTAGCCGTGCGGAGACGCACCCCTGAAGGGGTGCGCCACTAGAGACAATCGAAAGCCTTCGCGCTACAGCAACTAAAGCCTCCGCGCTACAGAGAAGCACAATGGCTACCTCAGCTCGCGGATCTTGATGTTGCGGAACCGAATGCGGTCGTTGTGGTCCTGCAGCCCGATGTGTCCGCGGCGGGCGCGGCCGTACTTCTCGTAGTCCTTGAACTTGCTCTCGCGCACCAACCGTTCCCATTCGGGAGTCCAGAGCTCGTACTCCACGACCTTCACGCCGTTGAGCCAGTGTTCGACGTGCGCGCCGCGGGCGACGATCCGCGTGTCGTTCCACGAACCGACCGGCTTCGTTACATCTCGCGACGGCGGATGCAAATCGTAGTTCGCGCCCGCGTGCTGCGCCGGTTTCAAGCCGGGTTGGTAGGCGTTGTCGATGACCTGGTATTCAGGCGCGTGGTGCCAGATGACGTCGGTGTCTTCGGTGACGCGGTAGAGGACGCCGCTGTTGCCGTTCGGCGGCACGCTCCACTGGAGGGTCAGCTCGAAATCGCCGAACTCGTCGACGGTGATGATGTCGCCGCCTTCGCCGATGCGGGTAAGGGCCCCGTCGATGGCCTGCCAGCCGGGGATCGTCTGTTTTCGAAAGCCGCGCCACCCGGCTGTCGTCTTGCCGTCGAACAGCAGGCGCCACCCGTCAGCCCGTTCCGTCGGCATGAGCGTATTCGGCGTCATGTTGTCCTGCGCGCTCGGCACAACCGCGAGCATAAGGCCGACGACGACGGCGAAACCGAGCCGCTGAGAGATCATCACGGTGCCTCTAGTCTGCCACGACCGGCAGCGCCACATACCCGCCGCCTGGCTCGGGGGGGCGATCGGGCGTCAGGCGCGCTACATGTCCGCTCGCAGCGCGTTCACGGGATCGATGCGCGCTGCCCGTCGCGCAGGCGCGTAGGTCGCGAGCAGGCTGACGGCCATCAACAGGATCACCACGGCGACGTAGGTCAGCGGATCGCGAGCGGAGAGCCCGAACAGCATCGATGCGATGAAGCGCGAGCCGGACCAGGCAGCCGCCAGACCGACGGCGATGCCGATGGCCGTCATCGTGGCACCCTGGCGGAGCACCATCAGCGCGACGCCGGCAGGCGGGGCGCCAAGCGCCAGCCTGACGCCGATCTCCGCCGTGCGCTGAGCGGTGATGTAACTGATGGCGCCGTACAGCCCGACGATACCGAGCACCAGCCCGATCGCCGAGGCAATCGTCACCAGCGTGACCGTGAACGTGGTTTGCGCCAGCGAGGCGGTGATGACGTCCTGCATCGTCCTGAGCGTGATCGGGATCGTTCGATCGATTTGCTCGACGGCGCGGCGCACCGACGGCGCGAGGCTGGCGGGATCGCCGTTCGTGCGGATCACGGCGTGCATCGCGTCAAGCCTCACGACGGGGCTGCTCACCGGCAGATAGACCATTGGGTCCACGGTTGCGGCCAGTCCGGAGGTGTTCAAGTCGGCGACAACTCCCACGACTTCGAACCACAGGTCCTGGAGCTTGATCGACTCGCCGATCGGACGTTCGCCGACGTAACGGCGCGCCAACGTCTGATTGATCCACGCGACCGGGCGGTTCTGGGCGACGTCGACCGGCGTCGGCGTCCGTCCGGCGACGAGCCGCGCGCCGAGCGTCTCGAAGTAGTCCGCGGTGACGCCGGTGATCATCGTGACGTGCCCAGGCGCATTGCTCGACGCCGGTCGCGATCGGACTTCGAGGTCCGAACCGTTCAGGCTGGTGGGAGCGATCGGCAGCGTCGTGGCGCCGCCGACGCCGCGCACACCCGGCGTCCGGCGCATCTCGTCGAGCATCTGCTCGTACTCGCGCAGCGCCTGCGCGCGCTCCGTCCGCGTGCCGACGCTCATCGTCGCGGCGAGCAGGCCGTCGACGCCGAACCCCGGGTTGACCGCAAACAGGCGCGACACACTTCTGAGCATCAACCCGGCGCCGACCAGCAGCACCAGCGCCATCGCCACCTGCGTGACGACGAGTACTTGCCGCATGCGCTGTGGCGCACGGCCGGCGGTGCCGCCGCGACCGCCATCGTGAAGCGCCGCCGCAAATGAGCGTCGCGCGATGCCGGCCACAGGAAGCAACGCTAAGACGGCCGCAGTCAGCACCGTGACTACGACTGTGAAGAGGATGACTTGCCAATCCAGGCTGACCTCATGCAGCCGCGGCAGCCGGCGCGGACCGTAGGCGACGAGCAAACTCACCGCCCAGCCGGCGAGCAGCGCTCCCGCCATACCGGCCAGGCCGGCGAGAAGAAAGCTCTCGGCGAAGAACCCGCCCACGATTCGGCGACCCGCGCCGAGCGCCTGCTTGATGGCCACCTCCCGCTGGCGCGACTCGGCGCGGACGAGAAACAGGTTCGCGACGTTCGCGGCGGCGAGCATCAGGACGAGACCGACGGTTCCGAACAGCAGCCACAGCGCATTCGTGACGCCTCCGACGACGCGATCGCGAAGCGGCACGACCGAAGACGACCAGCCGAACCCCGAGAGGACTTCGGCGGTCAGATCGGGAAACCATTCCGGGATCCGGCGTTGCAGCTGCTCGATCTCGGTGCGGGCGGCGTCGAGCGAGACGCCCGGCGCGAGTCGGCCGACGGCTGCCATGCCAAAGGCGCCGAACGGCGCAGCTACGCCGATCTGGAACGGAACGATCAGGCGCGTGTCGGCATCCGGAAACGCGAACGCCCCTGGCATGATGCCGATGACTTCGACGGGGCGGCCGTCGAGTTGAATCGCGCGGCCGATCACGCCTGGATCGGCGCCAAACCGCGACCGCCAGAGCGCGTCGGTGAGAATCACGACATCCGACGCGCGCGTGCGCGCGTCGTCGTCATCGAAGGCGCGGCCCAGAGCCGGACGCGTCGCGAGTACGTCGAACAGCGGCGGGGCAGCGGCGATCACGCGGAGCCGCTCCGCCACGCCGCTGCCCGACAGGTTCACCTGCCGCATCTCGTATCCCGCGATCGCCGCGAACGCCCGGGCGGTGCGCTGGTAGCGCGCGATCAGGCCCGGCGAGCTGCGCAGCTCCGGCATGTTCAAGCCGGGCGCGTGCTGGATGATTTCGACGATCCGATCGGAATCGGCGTAGGGCAGGGGACGCAGCACGACGGCATTGAGCACCGAGAAGATCGCGACGCTCGATCCGATGCCGAGCGCGAGCGTGAGAACCGCGAGTGCCGTATAACCGGGGCGCTTGATCAGCCCGCGTCCCGCGTAGTGCAGTTCACTCAGGCTCGACATGATGAAGGTGGACATAAGCCGCTCCCGCCGCGGCGGCGGCTCGTCGCCCGCCGGCACGGCCGCATGCACGCGAAAATGACGGAGAACACTCACAACATCGATCCAGTAGCGCAGCCGCGCGCGGCCGGCGCCCTCGCGCGCGACGCGTTCGTGAAAGAGCTCGAGCAGATCGCCTTCGGTGTGTTCGCGGTGCCGCAGTGGAGCGAGCAGTCGAATCGCGAGCCGCGCCAGCGCTGGCGGCCGGATCAACCCCGGATCTCCGACGCCTCGACCAGCTGCCAGAGCCGCTCGCGCGTCTGTCTGGCCTCGCGGACGGCGCGCAGGCCCTGGGCGGTGACGGAGAACACCCGCTTGCGGCGTCCGCCGCGCTGCGGCGTGGCATCGCCCAGGTCGGACACGAGATAGCCCTTTTGCTCGAGGCGCTCGAGCGCCGCATACACGGCGCCCAGCGCGAGGCAGCGCTTGGCGTCGCGCTCGAGGCGCCGCTGAACGGCGACACCGTAAGCGTCGTCTCCCAGCGCGACCACGACGAGCAATGCGAATTCCTCGGTCTCGCCGAGCGGTTGGGACGCCATGCGCAATATCTTCTCTTGGTCAGGAAGATATCATAAGCTCGCAGGTCAGGAGTCGGCGACGAGCGGCAGCGCCACCGGCGCGCCGCCGAGCTCCGCGGAGCGATCGGCCGCCAGGCACACTTCCATCGTCTTTTGGGCCTCGAAGATGTTGATCGACGTTTCGCGGCCGTCGAGGATACAGTCCACGAGCTCGTCCATCTCGGCCTGGAACGGATGATGGCTGACGTCGGCCGAGTCGGGCATCAGGCATGCGATGCGAACCGCCGGCCGGCCCGCGGCGTCGGTCGCCGCGTGCAGGCGCACATCCGGAAACGGATTTGCAGCCGACAGCGCCTTCAGATCGGGTGGCGCGTCGAGGGATTGCAACAGGTCCTGCCGCAAGGTCGCGCGATCGCCCATCAACTCCACCTGGAATGCATACGGCATCATGAAATCGGTCGAGCTGCTGACATGACCCAGCGCCGATCCCGACAGCTTCATGTTCGCGATGATCGTCGTCGGCCACTCGTATCCATCGGTGAAATGCGTGTGGAGCGCGCTCACCGCAGTCGGCTCGAGCCCTGAGCAGAACCGGAGCGCATCGACGGCATGGCAGCCGGCCGCGAGCAAGTGGCTGCGGCCGCTCTCGCGCGTGCGGACCCAGTTCCAGCCGGCGTACCAGTCGGTGACCCGTGACAGATACTGCGTGCGCGCGAACCGGATGTCCCCCAGCCATCCTTCGGCGCGCAGCCAGCGCGCGAATTTCAGGAACGGGTTGTAGTGGAGCTCGAAGGATACGATGGTGCGGACGGCGGCGGCCCGGACCGCGTCGCGGATGCGAACGAGCTCCGCAGGGTCAAGCCCCGTGGGCTTTTCGAGCACCATGTGCTTGCCGGCTTTCGCGGCGGCGACCGCCTGGCCGGCGTGCAGATGATTCGGCGTCGTGATCGAGACGATGTCGACGTCGGAGGCCGCGAGCACCGCCTCGTAGTCGGTGGTGATGCGGACGTTGTCGATGGCGCCAGCGCTCGCCGCGGCGGCCCGCGTCCGCTCGAGATCGCGGCCGCAGATCCAGGTGATCCGGGTGTGCGGATTCGCTTGAAACGCCGCGATGTGCTGCGACGCGCACCAGCCGGCGCCGACGATGGCGACGCCGAGCGTCTCTCGAGTTGGCATCAGTATCGCGGCATTCGCTTACACCTGCGCCAACAGGCGGTCGAGAAATGTCCGATTGGCGCGCGCGTTCGCCATCGTGTCTTCGGCCGTCGCGCCCACTGTGCAGCACTCGACCATGATCGGCCCGTTGAAGCCGGCGGCTTTCAGCGTCTCGAACACGCGCATGAAGTCCACTCGTCCGGTCCCGAACTGAATCATCACGTCGCCCTGCGGCGAGCCGCAATCCTTCGCGCAGAAGCCGGTGACGTGCTGCGCAATCGGCTTCAGCTCTTCGACCGGATCCTTGGCGGTGTAGTAGATGATGTTGCCGGCGTCGTACCAGATCTTGAAGTTGGGGTGGCGGACCGCCTCGAGCGCCGCCTCGATCTCCGCCGATGCTCCGCTGCCGCCGCCGTGCGGCTTCATCACCAGCTTGATCTGGCGCTCGTGGGCGTAGGCGGCCGCATCAGCCATCACCTTGTAGAAGTGATCGTATTCGCCGGGCTTGTCGACGCCGAACGAAAGCACGTACGCGAGCCCGAGCGTGCGCGCGTTGTCGATTTGACGGCGAACCTCGGCAATCGAATCGGCGATCGGAATGTCGTGCCGCGAGTGCAGCGCGCCCATATTCGCCTTCAGTCCGCTGGCGGCCAGGCGCTGCTTCAGACCTCCGAGGTATTCGGATGCCGCGTCGGCAGCGATGAACGGCTCGTCTTTTGTCCGCGTCAGCAGGCCTGTCGATTCGTAGCCTGCCGCCTTGATCTGACGCAGCGCCTCATCGAACGGCCATTTCGTCCAGGGGCGGTTGAAGCAGCCGACCGGCCATCGGACAGCCGCCTCGAGAGACGACGATCTGCGAAACGCGCCCAGCATGGTGCCGACTCCGCACGCGAGCGTGCCGCGAAGAAAGGTGCGCCGAATCATCGCGCCACGTAAGATACCGCATTCCGTGAGGAACTCATGAGCAAAGACCGCGACACGTCATTCACTGTTGGCCGGCGCGAGTTCTTGAAAACGGCCGGTGCGGGCATCGCCGCTGCGGGCACGATCGCGGCGCCTCAATCTGCGGCTGCGCAAACTCTGGCCGAGAAGGCGCGCGTCGATCGGATCGCGTCATGCACCTGGCCGATCCGGCAACTGTTCAAGACACGGCCGCCAGCCGCTGCGCCAGGCCGTGCCCCGGCGGCGTCGTCGCCGCCTGCGGCCGTTCCCGCGAACCGCGATCGGACGACCACCGCAGAGATGAAACAGAAGTACGGCGAGATCACGATGCTCGACTTCCCGCAGTGGACCAAGGACACCTTCCCTGGGGTCATTCGCATGGACCTGTTCTCCGGCCTGTTCGGCGACGTGAACGACGATGCCATGTTCATCGCCGCGGCTGACGGCGGCGGCCCGGAGTTCAGCCCGACGAGCCCGTCCGGCCGTAAGTGGCTCGATCAGCTCGCGAACACCCTGGTCAAAACCGGGACGAAGGTTCAGCACATCTCGAACAACGCGCCGTTCGGTCTCGCCGACTACGGCTCGCCGGAAGCCGACGCCCGCCGCAAGGCGGGTGTGGCGACCGCGAAAAAGTGGCTCGAGGGGCTGGCGGTGCTGCGTCCGGTCTCGATGCGGATGAACTCGCCGCGGGCGCTCGGCCCGCAGATCCGGCCGAACGCCGTACCGAATGGAGGCGACGGCTATCCGCGGAACCTCGAGATCATCCCGCTGATGAACGCCGCGATCGACTCCTACAAGGAGATGGCGGACTTCGGCGGCAGCCTCGGCATCCATGTCACGTTCGAGAACCATTGGGGCCTGGCCGCGGATCCGATGAACCTGCGGATCATCCTCGACACGATCAATCATCCGTACTGCAGCATGACGCCGGACTTCTGCAACTGGGAGCACGAGTACATGCTCTTCAACGGCCTCAAGGCGCTCACGCCGTACTCCTACTCGAACGTGCACGCGAAATACTGGGACCGATGGGGCGAGAAGAACGACGTGCAGCGATCGGTGCGGGTGATGCTCGCCGGCGGCTTCAAGGGCACGTTCGCCCTCGAGTACGAGGCGGGCCCGCTGAACGGCGTGGAAGGCGCGAAATACCTCTACAAAGAGGTTCTCGCCGCGCTGGCCGCGCCGGTGTGAGACTCATCGAAGCGGAAGCGCGTCACGCTGTCGGCGCCCCAGAGACGGCCGACCGCGATTAACAGATCGAGGTCCGCGCGAGCCGCATCGAGGAGAGGCATCCGGCTCGCGAGCTCCTGCAGTTGCCGGTAGTCGAGTTGGCGAAGACGCGTTGACTGACGGCCAAGCGTCACCGGATGGTTGGGTAGCACCACGCCGTCGATCAACGCCTCCAGCACCCGTTCGCGCCATTCGCGAGACATCCGCGGGATCACGCTGCGGAACCACATCGTGGTCACGAGACGTCGGACCTCGGCTCCGTCGCAAGGCACCGCTGACGTGACGCTGCTGCTCGCCAGAGCCAGCGCCGCGGGGTCGGATCGGTTGACGGCGACGGTGAACTCCCAAAAGGTCGAAAACCCGGGCCCGCGAGGCGGCTCGAACGTCGACTGATTCCTAGGAGCTCTCTCCGGTTTCAACGATTGCGCGCGGACTGGTGACGGCGCTTCCGCGACGACGACGGGTTCCGTCTTGCTTTGGTTCGGCGCGACCGAGGCGCGAACGCCTCTCTGGAGGCTCCAATCGATCTCGAGCGGCGCGTGGGCACCCGTGTATTCGGCAAAGAGGGCCGTCACGCCCCAGGGCTTCGGCGTGCCATGCGCCCTCGCGTATAGCGGGTTGTAGGGACTTCTGGAATCCGCGCCGATCGCGGTGGCAAGCCGTCCCTTGATCTTGGCATCGACGATGTTCGACCAGTCGCCCTGGATGCAAATCAACGACGTTCCGGCCGGCTGCCGAAATGCGTAGTACGGATTGTCGCAACAGTGGCGCGCCGCTCTCTCGACCATGTCGTCCGGCGGATCGCTGCCCAACGGAGGATCGATCTCGCCGAAACCGATCCGCATCCGGCCATTTCCAGCGAACAGCACGGAGAGGTCGGACGGATCGACCTGGGAGAGGTCCCACAAGACGAAAATCAAGCCGCGCAGGCCTCGGGCGATCGGCACATTCATCCGCTCCCAGACTTCGGCCTGTGAACGGGGATCGTTCTCTGCGTATCCGCGATCGTTGACGATCTCCATCAACCGGATGCGTGCCGCGTCGAACTGCTCGATGACGTGGACCGCGTGGTCGTAGTGGCGCTTGTCCACTTCGTGGCGCTCGAACGATGGGCGGACGAAGACCGGGAAGACGAGCTTCTTCTGCTCACGGGCGATCTGGGCCAGCGGAAACATGGTTCCCGAGCCGGTCCCCTTTCCTCCGGTGCCCACGAGAATGATGATCGAGTATCCACTGAACAGGGCCCCGACCTCCCGGCGCGATTCCTCAAGTGCCAGCCGCGCTACTTCAGGGTCGTGCCTGGCGCCGAGGCGTCCGGTGGTCCTGGTCCCGATCAGGAACCGTTCGGCATCCGGCAGATCGGAGAGCGCGAACTCGTTGGTGTCCAGGAATCGAGTCGCCACCGACCGGCTGAGTCGTTCGGCGTACCGGCCGTCCACTTTGCGGATGGTCTCCAGATCGCGTCGAAACGATGCCTTCAGCGAGCGGAGAATGTTTCCTCCTCCGCCGCCGGCGCTTATAAGGAGGATATGCATCTGACATCTCGCTGTTTCAGCTCGGCGTTGAAACGAAACGGCACGACGACCCATCCATCCCGTATGTGAAGGCGGCCGCATACGAACGCCGTGTCGCTGAGCGCGGACAGCACCCGGTTGACGTCGTACTCCATGTTTTTCCGATGGTCGGAGAGGTTCGGATAGCGGCGTCCCTTTGCAGGCGCCAGGTAGATGTCCAGCCGCCTCCGATAGGCGCTCACACGAAGTTGCGCCCTGACCGCAGGCTCTCCCGAGTACTGACGGAGTGGACGCTCGAACTCGCGGACGAAGCGATAGGCAAACTGATTCATGAAAATGCGTGCGCTCGTCCGCTGCCGCGCCTGCCGGCCGAGGAGCAGGAATCCCAGCGCGGGAACGAACCCGACGATGGCGATCCATAACTCCATCGGGACGGCGTCCACGCTCACCGGAATCGCGGCCGAACTCTGCCGAACGCCGCCCTGCATCGGCGGCGGCGCCTCGACCGAGGGTGCACTGACGGCAGGGTCGCCCGGCATCGCCGCCGTGTGGCGAACGACCGGACTGGCTTCGAGCACGCGCTCGTCGACTGTCGTCACGAGTACGCACGCGCGCCATCCAAAACGCGCGTGCCCGTACTGGGACTTGGGTACGGATCGCCCCGCGACGTCCACGACGTCAAACCACGGCTGATACTTGTCGGAGGCGCTGCCGGTGATGCGCGTTGCCAGGCGCGAGATGGTGTCGCCGCGCTGAACCGGGTAGCACGCGAACGGATCGGCAAAAGCCGCGGAGGGCGCTGCGAGCGTCAGGACGATCGGCCAAGCGTATCGAGAGGACCTCTTCACTCTGGCGACACCTCATCCGTTCCGGGCCGTACTGTCGGGCTGCTCGCGAGGAAAGCGAGCCACCAGTCTACACGCAAGTAGATCGGCGCGACACGTCGGAGGGTCCAGTTGACCAGGACGTCGAGCGGCGCGGGAGCGGTGGCAGTAATGACAGCCGCGGGTCGCGTCGTCCTTCATCTTGACAAACAAGAGGAGCCGCGATCTATCATCCGAGGCATGGCTGAACCGACCACCGATCTGATCCAGGGCACGCTGGACATGCTGATTCTCAAGACGCTCAGCCTCGAGCCGATGCACGGGTTCGGGATCGCGCGCCGGATCGAGCAGGTCTCGCGTGGCGTCTTCAAGGTCAATCCGGGGTCGCTGCTCACCGCGTTTCAGCGGCTGGAACGCGATGGGCTCCTGAACGCCGAGTGGCGGCACACCGACAACGCTCGTCGCGCGAAGTACTACCGGCTGAGCCGCCGCGGGCGGAAGCGCCTCGAGGTCGAAGCCGCGGACTGGACGCGCCGCGCCGGAGCGGTGGCCCGGCTGCTGAAGGCGGGCGGATAGCGCGATGTCATTGTGGCGACGGCTTGCGCACGGCATTCGAGTGCTGCTGGCTCCGGCCGCGGCGGATCGCGATCTCGACGACGAGCTGCAGCACTATGTCGCCCTTGCGACCGAGGCGCATGTCGCGCGCGGCTTGTCACCGGACGCCGCGCGCCGCGCGGCCCGCCTGGAGATCGGCACGTCCACCAGCGTTCGCGAAACCGTGAGAGATGCCGGCTGGGAGCACGCGATCGCCGTCGCGTTCGCCGATCTGCGGTATGCAATCCGCAGCCTTCGCGCGGCGCCAGGCTTCACGACCGTCACCGTGCTCACGCTCGCCATCGGCATCGGTGGTACATCGGCAATGGTCAGCGCGATCCGGCCCATCCTGTTCGACCCGCTGCCGTACCCGCAGCCGAATCGCCTCGCGATGATTCTCGAGCTCCGCCGCGACGGCGCGCGAAACAGCGGAACCTTCGGCGTGTATCGCGCGTTTGCCGAGCGGAGTCGATCGTTCGACACGATCGCCGTCTTCAAGCCGTGGCAGCCGACGATGACCGGAACCGGTCATCCGGAGCGATTCGAAGGGCAGCGGGTGAGCGCCGGCTATTTCAAGACGCTGGGCGTGCCGCCGCTGATCGGCCGCGATTTCCAGCCGTCCGACGATCGCCTGCGCGGGCCGAACGTCGTCATCCTCAGCGACACGTTGTGGCGCCGGCGCTTCGACGCCGATCCCGCGATTGCCGGCCGCGCCATCATTCTCGATGGCCGCCTCTTCACCGTCGTCGGGGTGATGCCGCCAGGTTTCGAGAACGCCATTTCCCCGGCGGCGTCGATCTGGGCGCCGCTGCAATACGATCCGTCGCTTCCCGTCGATGGCCGCGAGTGGGGACATCACCTCCAGACGGTCGGCCGGCTTCGGCCGGGCATCGGAATCGGGGCGGCTGCAGCCGATGTCGACGCGGTGGGCCACGCCGAACTCGAAGCTCGTCATCCCGCAAGCTACGATCCTGCGACGCGATTCACGGTCGCGTCACTGCACGCCGAGATGACCCGCGGCGTGCGGACCGCGCTCCTGGCCCTCCTCGGCGCCGTGGCGCTGGTGCTGGCGATCGCGTGCGTCAACGTGACCAATCTGCTGCTCGCCCGCGGCGTTCATCGTCGTGCGGAATTTGCCGTGCGCGCTGCGCTCGGCGCCGGACGCGGCCGGTTGATCCGGCTGCTGCTGACCGAGAGCGTGCTGATCGCGGTGCTGGGCGGCGTCGCGGGCCTGGCCGTCGCGGTGCTCGGCGTCCGCGCGCTGGTCGCGATTGCGCCGCCCGGCCTGCCGCGCGCTGGCGCCATTCGTGTGGACGCGGCGATGTTCCTCTTCGGTCTCGCCCTGACGACGGCGATCGGCTTTGCGTTCGGCATGGTGCCGGCATGGCAGGCGGCCCGGACCGATCCTCACGCGGAACTCCAGCATGGTTCATCACGAGTGGCCGGCGGCCATCGCGGCGTGCGCAATGGCCTGGTCGTCGCGGAGGTCGCGCTCGCGCTGATGCTGCTGGTCGGCTCCGGCCTGCTCCTCAGGAGCCTCGAACGTTTATTCGCCGTGCCGGCCGGGTTCGACACATCGGGATTGCTGACGATGCAAGTGACCGCCGGGCAGCGCTTCGAGTCGAACGAGGCGGTGCACCGGTTCTTCGACGAGGCGCTCGACGCGGTCCGCGGCGTGCCGGGTGTCGAGTCGGCCGGCTTCACGAGCCAACTGCCGCTCAGCGGCGACCGTGACGAATACGGCGCGGGCTTCGAGGCGACGGTCAATCAACCCGCCGAGACCTACGGCGCGTTTCGCTACGCGGTGACTCCCGGCTATCTCGAGACGTTGCGCATCACGCTGCACTCGGGCCGGTATTTCGATCAACATGACGGCGCCAACGGGTCGTCGGTCGCGCTGATCAGTGAATCGTTGGCGCGCAGCCGGTTCGAGGGCTCCAATCCGATCGGGCAGCGCCTGACGATCGGTCCTTCCGCTCCGTACACCATCGTCGGCATCGTTGGCGACGTCAAACAACTGTCGTTGGCGTTGAGCGAGTCGCAGGCGGTCTACACGCCGGCGGCACAGTGGCGCTCCGGCGATCGCGTGCGATCGCTCGTGGTGCGAGCTCGTGGGGACGCGGCCATGCTCGGTCCGGCGGTCCGCCAGGCGATCTGGTCGATCGACAAGGACCAGCCGGTGCAGCGGGTGGCGACCATGGACGATCTCGTTGCCGCGTCGGCGGCGGAACGCCGGTTCGCGTTCCGTGTCTTCGAAGCGTTCGCGCTTGCCGCGCTGTTGCTGGCGAGCGCCGGCCTCTACGGCGTGTTGGCGGGGAGCGTCGCCGAGCGGACGCGCGAGATAGGCGTGCGTGCCGCGCTTGGGGCATCGCGCGCGGGCATCCTCTTGCTGGTGATCCGCCAGGCGATGACGCTGACGGGAATCGGGATGGCCATCGGCCTGGCCGGCGCCGCGTCCGGCAGTTACGCGCTCGCTTCACTGCTGTTCGGAATTTCGCCGCTCGATCCAGCGACCTATCTCGGCGTCGTCGTGGTGCTCGCGTGCGCTTCGGCGATCGCAGGCTGGGTGCCGGCCCTGCGCGCATCGCGCGTCGACCCCGCGATCACGTTGCGGGCTGGTTGATTCGCTGATTACAACGGTTTCAGTGTCTGTAGTGGCGCACCCCTTCAGGGGTGCGTCTTCATCCCGCAAGGGCAAAAGCCCCGCGCCACACAGGTAAGAAGGCTGTTGCGGCCGTTCACCGCGGGTGGACCCGGTCTGTCGCCATCTTCCGTCTATTTACGATCTCTCCAATAGGGCCCCCAGAGCACTCCGTACCCTGGATGGTGCTTTGGGAGTCAGAAGAAAAGAGGGAGTCGTATGGAACCGCGGGACTATCCGGCCGATCTCGAGGACTGGGCGACCTTGCCCGACCGGCGGCGGCTGCGGATTCGGCTGCTGCGTCCGGGGGAGGAGGCGCCGATTCGTGACCTCGACGCCCACTTGAGCGTTCGGTCGCGTTACCGGCGATTCTTTTCGCCGATGCACGTGCTGCCGGATCCGGTGCTTCGGCTGCTCACAGCCGTGGACTATTGCCATCGTCTCGCGCTGGTCGCGGAGGTCGATACCCAAAGCGGCACCGACATCGTGGGCCTCGGCAGTTTTGCCGCCGTCGACAACAGCACCGTGGAGGTGGCGCTGCTCGTCAGCGACGAGTGGCAGCACCTCGGCATTGGTACCGTACTCGCCGATCGCGTCCTCCAGGCGGCCGAAGCGCGGGGCTTTACCCGGTTTGTCGCCAACCTGTTCTGCGACAACGCCGAGATGCGACGGGTCGTGAACAGGATCGGGCGTGTCATTGCGAGCACTGCACGCATGGGCGTGTGCGAAGTGACGTTCGTCCGGTGCTAGTTCCGTTGTTACTGTCCGCTTTCGCTACGCACTGCCCAATGTCCGGCCGACGCGATCCCGCGCCGGCCGGATCCGCCGCTCATCTAGGGACACGTCGTCGCGACCATCTTGACGTTGTCGACCTTCAACGTCGGAGCGTTCGCGGCCGACGCCGTAGGTTTTTGCTCGGTTCGCATCGGCTGCTCGACCATTCCGGTTAGCTCCACTTTGTGGCCCACATGGGGAGTGAGCTTCGCGTCGTCGACGTCGAGCTTATATTCGCTCGCGATCGCCGTCGCGGGAGTGGTCGTGCCGGCCGTTCCAGCCGTGCCGCTCGCGCTGAGCGATGCATGCGCGAGAATGAATTTCATGTCTTTGCCCGCGGACGCCGCCGTCGTGCCGCTCGTGCCAGTCGGGCTTTCCGATGCGCGCTGCACGCAGCCGGTCACCGTGATCGACTTCGCGGATGCATTCTTGTCCTGCGCCGTCGGCGGCTGTGACGTGGCCGGGGTTTGTGCGAGGACCGTCATCGTCGTAGCCACGGCAATCGCCGCGCACGCTGCCAAAGATATTCTCGCTCTCATGCAACCTCCTAGACAGTAGTTAAGCCGGCCGCTTTTGCAACGTGGATGCCGTGAATCGCCGGCGACGGCGCCCGCCTGCTCAGTCGCGATCGTCTGGCTGATCGTTTGCACCGAGTCGATCACGTCCGCGAAACGTGAGGTGGCACATGCGGTTCGTTCGCGACGCGCTCATCACTATCGCCGGTATCGTCGTGCTCGCCCTGATCGTCACCTACGCGAAGGTGCATGCCGGCGGCTTGTCGGCGGACTCGACGCCGGGACGGGTGGAACAGCTGATCGCCAGGAACCTGGTTCGTTTGTCGATTCCCGCGGACGCCAAACGCCTCGAGAATCTCGTTCAGCACGAATCACACGTCTGGGAATCGGCCGTCGATCACTTCGAGGATCACTGTGCGTCGTGTCATGGCGATGACGGACAGGGACGAACGGCGATGGGCGACAGCATGTACCCAAAGGTCCCGGACCTTCGGGCGGATGCCGTTCAACGGCTGAGCGATGGCGAGCTGTTCTATATCATCCAGAACGGCGTGAGGTGGACGGGCATGCCCGCGTGGAGCAGCGAGCACTCGCCGGAAGAAACCTGGCGGCTCGTCGCGCTCATTCGCAAGCTGCCGGCGCTGACGCCTGACGAAGCCGGGCGCCTCAAACGAGATTCGTCAGGCGAACCGCACGAGCACCACGAGCATCAATCAGGCCGCCAGCGTTAGGACGGATTCGCTTCCGACTTGATCACCTGCACGTCGAAATCTCCGTCCTGGCGAAGGACGGTGACCGCGACGTCCATCGGGCGCTGCTCGAACAGCAGGTCCACCTTGCCGAACGGGAGCTCGAGATTCAGGAACCGCAGGAAGGTGAGAAATGGCGGAACGATCGGCCGATCGATTGACAGGAGCCGGCCGTCCGCATGCACCGAGAGATGCAGACAACTCTGCAGCAGTTGGAACACGACGCCCGAGGCCCACGCCTGCGGTGAGCAGGCGACCGGGTATAGCGTGGGGCCTTCGTCGGGTCGGCGATGAAAACCGCAGAACAGCTCTGGCAGGCGGTGCGCTTCGACCGCGACGCTCGCATCGAACAGCCCGGCGAACGGCGCCGCGATCAAATCGCTGAACCCATAGCGTGCGAATCCGGCGGCGACCAGGCCATTGTCATGCGGCCACACGGATCCGTTGTGATACGACATCGGGTTGTAGCGTGATTCACCCGACGACACGGTGCGCACTCCCCATCCCGAGAACATGTCCTGGCTGACCAGCGTCTCGGCGACGCGGCGGGCGCGCGCACGATCGGCGATGCCGCCGAACAAGCAATGGCCGGCGTTCGAGGTCCGCACGCGGCAGGGACGCTTGTCGCCGTCGAGGGCGAGCGCGTACGTGGATTCGGCTTCACACCAGAAGCGCTGCTCGAACGCCGCGCGGAGCCCGTCCGCTTTGGCGTTCAACTCGCCGGCGAGCTCGGCGGCCCCGAGAGCCTCCGCCATGCGTGCGGCGCTTTGACGCGCGTCGTAGACGTACGCCTGCACTTCACAGAGGGCGATCGGCGGGGGGGCCAGCGAGCCGTCCGCGTGAAAGACCGCGTCCTTCGAATCCTTCCATCCCTGCTGGATGAGGCCATGCGGGGATTGCCGCGCGTATTCGATGAATCCGTCGCCATCGCGGTCTCCGTACCGATCGATCCAGGACAGCGCACGCTGGACGTGCGGCCACAGCCGCGTGAGAAACGCGCGATCGCCGGTCCGCTCGAAGTACCGGCCGGCGAGCATCACGAACAGCGGCGTGGCATCGACGCTGCCGTAATAGCGGCCGAACGGCACCTCGCCCAGCCTGGCCATCTCGCTGGAGCGCGTTTCGTGGAGAATCTTTCCTGGCTCCGCGTCCTGCACCTCGTTCACGGCGTCGGCTTGCGTGGCGGCGAGGTACTCGAGGACGCCTTTGGCGATGCCTGGATTGACCCACAGCGTCTGCAGGGCGGTGATGATGCCGTCGCGGCCGAACGGTGTGCTGAACCACGGCACGCCCGCATAGGGATAGGCACCCTGCGGTGTCGAGGACACGAGCATCCGGATATCCGCGGCGGCCCGGCGCACCCACGCGTTGAACCGCTCGCTGGAGCTGTCGATCGTCGCATAGCTCCGCCGGGCGTTTTCGAAGGTGCTCATCGACTGCGACTGTGCGACGGCGAATGCCAGCGCCGGCACCGGCCGTTGTTGTCGTTCGCAACGGATCGCCAACGACAGCGACGCCGAGCTGTGCGGCGCCAGGTCGTAGTCGAAGGTCGCACCGGCGGCGGTCATTGAACGAGGCGTCTCGCTCCACGCGATCGCCGCCCACCGGTCTTCGAGATCGAGGCCGCGATACCCCAGACGCAGCTCACGACCCGACACGGATGGCGTCAGGTTGTGCCCGCGACGGTCCCGAGGCGTCCCGCGGACTTCGAAGATGTCGGCAAAGTCCGCCTCGATGTCGAAACTGAGGGACAGGCGGACGTTCTCCGCGTGATAGTTCGACAGCCGGATGCACTCGTGCCAGGTGCCATTCCACAGGAAGCGGGATCGGAAGATGTGCACGAGGTCGCGCAGCAGCAGGTGGTCGGCGCCCAGCGCCATGTCGGGGTTCGTGAGGTCGGCGCCGAACAACTGATTGTCGTCCTTGACGCGCGCGCTCAGGAGAAGCGGCCGCTGCCCGTTCAGGCGCAGACGAAACGTCGACAGATAGCGTGTGCCCTCGTGGTAGAGCCCCTGCTCGCCGGTTCCGAACGCGCCGACATCGCCATACAGATCGAAGACCGCGAACGTATCGTCATGCTGCAGGACCGCTGTCCGCGTGGTCGCCTTGGAGGCGGTGGCGAGAATGTAGAACTGGTCCTGCACCTGGATGACGTCTTCCATTGGACCTCTCACGTGGGGCATCGCCGAGGCGTGCGTCGGTTGAAAGGGTCGCCGTGTAGATCTCGAGGTAGTCGTCCACCATGCGATCCATCGAGAAGTGCCGCGCGACCGAGTCGCGGCACGTCGCGGAATCGGGCAGGCGCGAGGTGATACCCGAGGCCAGCTCGTCGAGGTCGCGGCAGATCCAGCCGTTGATGCCGTTGTGGACGATTTCCTCGACCGCGCCGCCCGCAAAGGCGAGGACCGGCGTGCCGCACGCCATCGCTTCGATCATCACCAGACCGAACGGCTCCTCCCACTGAATCGGGAACAGGAGGGCGCGAGCGCGCGACAGCAGGCGGTTCTTCTGCTCGGGGTTCGCTTCTCCCACGTACTCGATCTGCACGCCGTCGATTTCTGGCGCGACCTGTTGTTCCCAGTAGTCGCGGAACATCGGCTGCACTTCGCCGGCGAGCTTCAGTCGCACGCCGGCGCGACGTGCGGCCTGAATCGCCAGATGCGGGCCTTTACACGGCGCCATCCGGCCGAGAAATGCGACGTAGTCCTCCTTCGACGACGAACACGTGTAGTCGTCTATCGGAATCCCGTGGTGGACGACGTGCATGCGGAGGAGCGTCTCGCGCCGCGCCAGCCACGCGCCGATCGCGACATAGTCGATATCCGGGTACCTGGCGTATTGCTCCGACAGCGCCGCTTCATGCGGATGGTGCATGGTCACGACGACGGGCTGATGCACGAACCGCGAAAACGGGACGCCGGTGACGTCGTTGAGATGAATCACGTCGACACTCACCGCGGCGTCGCGCACCGCCCATGAGGCGTGATCGAGGTTCTTCAGCTCGGCGCGAACCGTATCGTGGACGGGCCACTCCGCGTGCGGATAACGCCATTTGACGCGGCACGGCAGCTTCGAGTCGCCGTTCGCGTAAACCGTGACGTCGTGTCCGCGGGCGTGAAGACCGCGTGCGAGGTTCGCGATGAACAACTCCGTGCCGCCGTATCGGGCCGGAGGCACGGCAATGAAAGGCGGGCCGATGAGTCCGATGTGCATGTCGACAACGGTCGTGCAAGAACGGCTCCGCGGACGGAGAGATACGTTGGAGGAGTACTGCTTGCAACACGTATGACGTGGAGATGCGATGAAGCTGGAAAATGCCGTGGTCGTGATTACGGGAGCGTCGGCGGGTGTAGGTCGAGCCACAGCTCGAGCGTTCGCACGGCGTGGCGCGTCGGTTGGTCTCATCGCGCGTGGACGTGGCGGTCTCGTCGCCGCCGCCGATGAGGTCGCGAACCTCGGCGGCCGGGCTTTCATCGCGCCCGCCGACGTGGCCGATGCCCAGCAGGTGGAGTCGGCGGCCGACGCGATCGAGCGGGGGCTGGGCCCGATCGATGTCTGGGTGAACAATGCGATGGCGAGCGTGTTCTCGCCCGTGAAACGGACATCCGCCGATGAATTCGCGCGAGTGACAGAAGTGACCTATCTCGGTACGGTGTACGGCACGCTCGCGGCGCTGCGGCGCATGCTGCCGCGCGATCGTGGATCGATTGTCCAGGTTGGATCAGCGCTGGCCTACCGCGGTATTCCTCTCCAGGCGGCGTACTGCGGCGCGAAGCATGCGATTCAGGGATTCTGCGATTCGCTGCGGGCCGAGCTGCTGCACGATCGGAGCGGGGTTCATATCACGATGGTGCAGTTGCCGGCGATGAACACGCCGCAGTTCGAGTGGGTCAAGAGCCGGCTTCCCGGGCGCGCGCAACCGGTGCCGCCGATCTATCAGCCTGAAGTGGCGGCGGACGCGATCGTCTGGGCCAGCCAGCATACGAGGCGGGAACTGCGCGTCGGGCTCTCGACCGACGTCGCCATCGTCGGCAACAAGGCCGCGCCCGCCGTCGCGGATTGGTATCTGGCGAAAACCGGGTACGCATCGCAGCAGACGAACGAACCGGAGGACCCGGGGCGCCCGCACAATCTCTGGCGGCCGGTGGACGACGACCGTGACTTCGGCGCGCATGGCAGATTCGGCGCGCGCGCGAGCGCGCGCAGTTGGCAGACATGGTTGACGGAGCATCGGTCTGCCGTCGCTGCCGCGTTCGTGCTCGCCGCCGGTGGCCTGCTCGCGGCGGGACGCACCCTGCGGCCGTAGGCCCGAGGTCGGCGTTGCCGCGGTCGTGGTGGCTAACGCTTGTGGTCGTGAGCTGCGCCTTCGCCACGCAGAGCCGGCCGTCCGGATCGGAACGCAGTTTGGGTACCGTTTCGGTATGTCTGCCACAACATCCGATTTCCTGCTGACCCGCTTGAGCGAGTGGGGCATCACGCGGATCTACGGGTACCCGGGCGATGGCATCAATGGCATCCTCGGCGCTCTCGATCGCGCCCACGACCGCATTCAGTTCGTTCAGACGCGCCACGAAGAGCTCGCCGCCTTCATGGCGTGCGCTCATGCCAAGTTCACGGGTGAGGTGGGTGTGTGCGCGGCCACGTCAGGTCCCGGCGCGATCCATTTGCTGAACGGTCTCTACGACGCGAAGCTCGACCACCAGCCGGTCGTCGCGATCGTGGGGCAGCAAGGGCGCGCCGCGCTCGGCGGTCAGTATCAACAGGAGGTCGACCTCCTCTCGCTGTTCAAGGACGTGGCCCACGAATTCGTCCACATGGCTTCGACTCCCGAGCAGATCCGGCACCTCGTGGATCGCGCCGTCCGCATCGCGAAAGTCGAGCGCACGGTGACGTGCATCATCATTCCGAACGACGTGCAGGAGTTGGACGCGGTTCCGACTCCGCCTCGCAAACACGGCACCGTCCACTCGAGCCTCGGCATATGCGAGCCCTACATCGTCCCGCAGGACGACGATCTTCGGCGGGCGGCCGACATTCTGAATGCGGGAAACCGCGTGGCCATGCTCGTCGGTGCCGGCGCGTTGAACGCCGCCGACGAGGTCCTCGAAGTCGCGGACGTGCTGGGTGCGGGTGTGGCCAAGGCGTTACTGGGCAAGGCGGTCCTTCCCGATGCCCTGCCGTTCGTGACGGGCTCGATCGGGCTCCTCGGCACGAAGCCGAGCTGGGACCTGATGATGGAGTGCGACACGCTGCTGATGGTCGGTACCAACTTTCCGTATTCCGAGTTCCTGCCTAAGGAGGGCCAGGCGCGCGGCATTCAGATCGACATCGACGGCCGCATGCTCGGCATCCGGTTTCCGACTGAACTGAACCTCATCGGAGACGCGGCCGAGACCCTGCGCGTCCTCGTTCCGTACCTCGAGCGGAAAAGCGATCGCACCTGGCGTGAGAAAATCGAGAGCGGGGTCGCTGAATGGTGGCGCGTGCTCGAAGCTCGCGCGATGAACGATGCCAATCCGATCAACCCGCAGCGCCTCTTCTGGGAGCTGTCCTCGCGTCTGCCTGACAACTGCATCATCTCGTCCGACTCCGGATCGGCCGCGAACTGGTTCGCGCGCGACCTGAAGATCCGGCGCGGCATGATGGCGTCGCTCTCCGGCACGCTGGCGACGATGGGTCCGGGCGTGCCGTATGCGATCGCGGCGAAATTCGCGTTTCCGAGCCGTGTCGCGCTGGCGCTGGTCGGGGACGGCGCCATGCAGATGAACGGCATCAACGCGCTCATCACGATCGGCAAGTACTGGCGGGAATGGAGCGACCCGCGGCTGATCGTGCTCGTCCTGAACAACCGCGACTTGAATCAGGTCACCTGGGAGCAGCGGGTGCTGGCGGGCGATCCGCGGTTCGAGGGCTCGCAGAGCATCCCGGACTTTCCCTACGCGCGGTACGCCGACGAGCTCGGGCTGCTCGGCATCCGCGTCGACACGCCAGAGGCCATCGGCGCCGCGTGGGATCGCGCACTGGCCGCCGACCGGCCGGTTGTCGTCGAGGCGATCACGGATCCGGATGTGCCGCCGCTCCCGCCGCATATCAGCCTCGAGCAGGCGAAGAACTTCGCCTCCGCGGTCTGGGCGGGCGACGCGGGCGCGCTCGGCTATATCAAGCAGACGGTGAAGGACGCCGCCGAGACGTACCTGCCGCACAAGAAGTAGCGATGGCCTCCGTCGAGCGAGAGCCGGCCGGGGTTTTGTCGCAGGCTCTGGTCGATCGAGTCGAGGTCGCCGCCTACGTGATTCCTACCGATGCGCCCGAGTCCGACGGTACCTTCACGTGGGACCGAACGACGCTCGTCGTCGTACAGGCCACGAGCGAGGGGATCACCGGCCTCGGATACACATACGCGGACACTGCAGCCGCCCATCTCATTCGCGCCAGCCTTGCAGCGATTGTCTGCGGCCGGCGCGTCACCGACGTCGAGTCGAGTTACGACGCGATGATGCAGGGCGTTCGCAACCTCGGGCGGCAGGGGATCGCGGCCGCGGCGATATCGGCGGTCGACGTGGCGCTGTGGGATCTCAAGGCGCGCATGCTCGATCTCCCGCTCGTCGCGCTGCTGGGTGGAGCGCGCGATCGCATCGCCGTCTACGGAAGCGGCGGGTTTACGTCGTATTCAATCGAGGAGCTGCAACTCCAGCTCGGCGGGTGGGTCGCCAACGGGATCGGTGCGGTGAAGATGAAGATCGGCCGCGACGCCACGTCGGACTGCGAGCGGGTCGCCCGGGCGCGCGACGCGATCGGGCCGGACGCCGAGCTGTACGTCGACGCCAACGGCGCCTACGATCGCAAACTCTCAGTCGCGCAGGCGGAGGCGTTCGCCTCGCATGGCGTCACCTGGTTCGAGGAGCCGGTTTCGTCCGACGATCTCGACGGCTTGAGGCTCGTGCGCGATCGTGTCCCGGCGGGGATGGAGATCGCGGCCGGAGAGTACGGCTACGAGCCCCAGTACTTCCGACGGATGCTCGCCGCCGGCGCGGTCGACGTGCTCCAGGCCGACGCGACGCGCTGCGGTGGGGTGACTGGCTTCCTGCGCGCGGGCGCGCTCGCCGATGCATGGTGCCAACCGCTCTCGGCGCACACCGCCCCGAGCGTCCACGCGCATTTGTGCTGCGCCGTCGCGCGGGTGCGCAACCTCGAGTACTTCCACGATCACGTCCGCATCGAGCAGCGACTCTTCGACGGTGCGCTGCTGCCGATCGACGGGGCGCTCGCGCCCGATCGATCGCGTCCCGGCCTCGGCATTACGCTGCGGCGCGACGAAGCGGCCCGGTTCGCGTCCTGACGCAGGAGCCGCAGTGGCGACACCGATCTACATGACCGAAGCGCGGCCGGATGCAAAGGCGGCGGCGCCGCGGCTGCGTCCGGTTCCGCAGGTCGACGTCGATCGGCTTGCCGCCGACCTGGCGCGGGTGGTGCACGGGGAGGTGCGGTTCGATCGCGGCAGCCGCGCGCTCTACGCCACGGACGGATCGAATTACCGCCAGCCCCCGATCGGCGTCGTGATTCCGCGCGCGATCGAAGACGTCGAGGCCGCCGTCGCCGTCTGCCGCGGTCATGGCGCGCCGATCTTCGGCCGCGGCGGCGGCACGAGCCTCGCCGGACAGTGCTGCAACGCCGCCGTGTGCTTCGACTTCTCGAAGTACATGCACGACGTCCTCGAGGTCGATCACGCGCGACGGCTCGCGCGGGTGCAGCCGGGGACGATCCTCGACGTGCTGCGTGAGGCGGCGGCGCGAGACGGTCTCACGTTCGGTCCCGATCCGGCGACGCACAACCGCTGCACGCTGGGCGGCATGATCGGCAACAACTCGTGCGGCGTGCACTCGGTCATGGCCCAGTTCGGCGGGCCGGGGCCGCGGACGTCGGACAACGTCGAGTGGCTCGAGATCCTGACCTACGACGGCGTCCGTCTGCGAGTTGGCGCGACGACCGAGACCGAGCTGGAGCAGTGGGTGCGCGAACCGGGCCGCCGCGGCGAGATCTACCGCCGTCTCAAGGCGCTCGTCGATCGCTATTCGCAGCAGATCCGCAGCGGGATTCCAGACATCCCGCGCCGCGTATCCGGGTACAACCTGACGGCGCTGCTGCCCGAGCACGGGTTCAACGTCGCGCAGGCGCTGGTCGGCAGCGAGGGCACGTGTGTGATGGTGCTCGAGGCCATGCTGCGCCTCATTCCCAACCCGAAGGCGCGGTCGCTGCTCGTGCTCGGCTACCCGAGCGTCTACGAAGCCGCCGACCACATTCCCGAGATCATGACGTACCGACCGGTCGGCTGCGAAGGCATGGACGATCGGCTGGTCAAGGACATCGAATCGATCGGCTTCGAGCGTCAGGTGCTCGAGGTGCTTCCGGACGGCAAGGGTTGGCTGCTCGTCGAATTCGGCGGCGACGCCAAGGAGGACGCCGACGCGCAGGCGCGGGCATTGATGGCGGATCTGCGTCGCCAGCCGAACGGCCCGTCAATGAAGCTGTTCGACGCCCCCGAGCAGGAGCAGAAGGTGTGGAAGGTGCGCGAGGCCGGGCTCGGCGCGACCGCGCACGTGGATCGGTCGCGTCCAACGTGGGAAGGATGGGAAGATTCGGCCGTCCCACCCGCGCGCCTCGGCGAGTACCTGCGTGCGTTCCGCAAGCTGCTCGAGCAGCATCAACTCGAAGGCGATTTGTACGGCCATTTCGGCCAGGGCTGCGTCCATACCCGGATCAATTTCGACCTTCAGACCGCGGCGGGCGTCCGGCAATATCGATCGTTTGTCGAGGACGCCGCCGATCTCGTCGTCAGTCTCGGCGGATCGCTGTCGGGTGAGCACGGCGATGGCCAATCGCGCGGCGAGTTGCTGCCAAAGATGTTTGGCCCCGAGCTGATGGACGCGTTCCGGGAATTCAAGTCGATCTGGGATCCCGAGTGGCGCATGAACCCGGGCAAGGTGATCGAGCCCTACCGGCTCGACGAGAACCTGAGGCTCGGCGTCGATTACAACCCGCCGCGGCTGCAGACCCATTTCCAGTTTCCCGGCGAGGATGGCGGTTTCGCGAAGGCGACGTTGCGGTGCGTCGGCGTCGGCGAGTGCCGCCGCCTCGACGGCGGCACGATGTGCCCGAGCTTCATGGTGACGCGCGAGGAGATGCACTCGACGCGCGGACGGGCGCGGCTGCTGTTCGAGATGCTCGAAGGGGACCCGCTCACCGGCGGCTGGCAGGACGAACACGTGAAAGACGCGCTCGATCTCTGCCTTGCCTGCAAAGGCTGCAAGGGCGATTGTCCGGTCAGTGTCGACATGGCGACCTACAAGTCCGAGTTTCTCTCGCACTACTACGAAGAGCACCGGCGTCCGATCAGTGCGTATGCGTTCGGGTTCGTCCATTACTGGGCGCGGCTCGCCTCGCTGGCACCCGATCTCGTGAACTTCGTCACGCAGACGCCGGGATTGAGCCAGATCGCGAAGCGGTTCGCCGGCATGCCGTCCGGCCGCGCGATTCCCGCCTTCGCGCCGATGACCTTCACCGACTGGGCGCGGCGCCGGCCGCCGCAGCGTCCCGAAGGACGCGAGCGCGTCATTCTCTGGCCGGATACGTTCAACAATCACTTTCACCCGCAGACGGCGGTGCACGCCGTCCGCGCGCTCGAGCGCGCCGGGTTCGTCGTCGACGTGCCGCAGGCGCCGCTCTGCTGCGGCCGTCCGCTCTTCGACTACGGATTGTTGACGACGGCGAAAGCGTGGCTGGCGAACGTCCTCACGACGCTGGGAGCCGACATCGCGGCAGGAGTGCCGATCGTCGGGCTCGAGCCCAGCTGCGTCGCCGTGTTCCGCGACGAGCTGCGTGAACTTCTTCCACAGGACGAAAACGCCAGGCGGCTGTCGACGCAGGTGTTTCTCCTGAGCGAGTTCCTCAAAGACCGGGACGTGAAGCTGCCGAAGCTCCATCGCGACGCGCTCGTCCATCGGCACTGTCATCACGCAGCGGTCATGAAGTTCGATGCAGAACAGGACGTGTTGCGCGCGATTGGGCTCAACTGCCGCGTCCTCGAGTCCGGGTGCTGCGGCATGGCCGGATCGTTCGGCTTCGAGCGCGATCACTACGACGTCTCCATGAAGGTCGGCGAGCGGGTGCTGCTGCCAGAGGTCCGCTCGGCGCCGCACGACGCGCTGGTCGTCGCGGACGGATTCAGCTGCCGGACGCAGATCGCGCAGGCGACGCGCCGCCGCGCGCTGCACCTCGCGGACGTGATCGAGATGGCGGCCACGGCCGGCGTCCGCGGGCCGTCTGGCGACTATCCCGAACGTCGCTATGTGCCGGAGTACGGTGGGCCACCGCCGCTGCGGACGCGGGCCGCCGTCGCCGGCGCGGCGATCGGCCTCGGCATCGCCGCCTACACGCTGCTCAAACGGGACTGACGTGCTCTGACTTGACCCGGACAGATGCGCCGCGACACCATCCGTCGCGAGAACGGATGGCAGCGATTTTCACTTGTGTAGCGCACGGCTTCAGCCGTGCGGAGACGCACCCCTGAAGGGGTGCGCCACTAGAGACAATCGAAAACCGCTCCGGGCTGCTGTTTCATTCCGCCAGGGAAGTCCGGAGCCAGGTCGCCATCGTCGATTTCTGGCCAAGCGAGGATGCCTGGCGGACATTCTCGACGGGGCCGATGGTCGAGGCATGAAGGCGATCGGGATCGCTCCGCCGGACGATTTCGTCATCACGCCCGTCATCACCGCGGACGGAAAGTAGGTAGCGGTGGCGGCGCCGCCACCCACCTGTTGCCGGAGATTCCCGTTCGTGTTGTTCCGGCACACGATAATCGTGGTCGGCTGCGCGCGGGCAACTGTGGGAAGGCCGAGCGATCCGAAAAGAATCATCGCGAACGTCCGACGCGAATATCGAGTCCGGTGGCAACAGATGTCCTCATGGTGTGTGCTCCTCCTGGCGGGCCTCGCCGCTCGGAACGACGGACGACATCTGACATTTCGCGCCGGCGCCGGCCGAACGGTCCCCGGGCCGACGGCACCGTATAATCAGCCCCGCTTTGCCTCTCCATCCCGGCACGCGTATCGGCGGGTACGAGATCGTGGCCCTGCTTGGGGCCGGCGGGATGGGCGAAGTCTATCGAGCCCGTGACGCTCGATTGGGCCGCGACGTCGCCATCAAGATCCTGTCGCCGCGCATTGCCGCCGATCCCGGCGCCGTCACACGATTCGAGCGCGAAGCGCGCGCGCTCGCCGCGCTCAATCATCCCGGCATCGCCGCGATCTACGACGTCGTCGAGTCCGAGCATCAGCCCGCGCTGGTACTCGAGCTGGTCGAAGGCGAGACGCTCGCGGATCGCATCAAGCTGAAGACCGTCTCCATCGCGGAGACGCTCCAGGTGGCGCGGCAGCTCACCGATGCACTCGACGCCGCGCACGAAGCCGGGATCGTGCATCGCGATCTCAAGCCGGCGAACATCAAGATCAGTGAATCGGGGCACGTCAAGATCCTGGACTTCGGCCTGGCGAAGGCGCTTGCGCTGGCGGCAGGCCAGGATGAGGAGAGCGATCAGGCCCACACGCCGACGATCACCGTGCATGGCACACACCATGGCGTGATTCTCGGCACCGCCGCGTACATGAGCCCCGAGCAGGCGCGCGGACGGCGGATCGACCGCCGGACGGATATCTGGGCGTTCGGCTGCGTGTTGTTCGAGATGCTGACCGGCCGGCAGGCCTTCGGCGGCGAGACGACATCGGACGTCATTGCCGCGATCATCGAGCGCGCGCCGGATCTGTCGCAGCTTCCGGCGTCGACGCCGGCACAGTTGCTCCGGGTGATCGCCCGCTGCCTGGAAAAAGATCCGAAACGCCGCGCCCGCGACATCGCCGACGTGCGCGTCATGATCGACGAAGAGCTCGCGCCGGCGCCGAAGGCCGCGCCTGCGCGATGGATCTACGGAACCGTCGCCGCCGCGATGGCTGCGGTCGCGGCGACCGTCATCGCCGCGTCGTACATCGTGAGCCGGCGTGAGTCGCGATCGCCTGATGTTCAGCAAGCCGAGTTCATGTTTCCGTCCGCCGTTGCCGCGAATCCCGCCGATTCGTGGGCGATCGCGTCGCCCGATGGTCAGCGCATCGCATTCCTCTGGCAGAGCACCGGCCGCGAGCCGATGATCTGGATTCGCCACATTCGTTCGTCCACGCCGGTTCCCGTACCGGGTACTGAAGGCGCCGCAGGCCAGGTCTTCTGGTCGCCCGACAGCCGACACCTGGGCTTTAGAGCCGGCGGGCGGTTGAAGCGCGTGCCGGTGGACGGTGGTCCGGTCCAGGTGATCTGCCCACTGTCGGTTCACATCGGCGCCAGCTGGGGCAAAGACGATGTCATCATCCTGGCGCCGGTCAATCGCGACGGACTGTACAAGGTGTCTGCCGCGGGCGGTTCACTCGAGCCGCTGACGAAGCTCGATCCGAAAGCGGAAAATTCGCATCGTTGGCCGCACTTTCTTCCCGACGGCCGTCACTTCATTTTCACCGTCCGCACCGACCGCGGGATCAACAACAACCTGCGGCTCGGCGCTCGAGTCGCCATCGACCACGGTGCTCGCGGAATCGCAGTCGAACGCCGTTTACGCGGATGGCTACCTGCTCTATGTGAAAGATGGCGCCCTGCTCGCTCATCCCTTCGACGCGAAGACGTTGACGCTGCATGGAAGCGCGCGTGCTGTCGCCGGACCGGTCAGGCAGAATACGTCCAGTGCGGTGGCGTTCTTCTCGGCTTCGGCGGACGGCCGCCTGCTGACCTACACCGCCGGTGCACCTTCGCTGAGGAAACTGTTCTGGTTCGATCGATCGGGCAAGGCGCTTTCGCAGGTGGGGAGCGAGCGCGCCTTCCTCGATGTCGTGTTGTCGCACGATGAAAAACGCGCGGCGTTCGCCACGATTGATGCGGACCACGGCACGCAAGACGTCTGGGCCGTCGAATTGGCGACTGGCGCGATGACCCGTATCACCAATCACCCGGCGACGGACTGGAACGCGAACTGGTCACCCGACGATCGCGAGATCGTGTTTGCCTCCGATCGCGCCGGGCAGTCGACCATCTACAGGACGCCGGCCGATGGCAGCGGCGAAGCCCAGCTGGTGTATCGGGGCGACGTCGGCGTGTTCCCGCAGCAGTGGCTGCCCGACGGCCGCGTGCTGTTCTTCCGGGATGTTCTCAGAGCCGAATCGCAGGCTCTCTATGCCGTGAAGGTCGGCGTGTCCGCCCCCGCGGCGGAGAAAGTGCTGAGCATTGCGTCGACTCGAATGAATGGGACCGCGGTGGCTCCCGATCAACAGTGGGTCGCGTACGACGCGCTGGAGAACGTCGACGAAGTCTACGCGGCGTCGCTGTCGGGCAGTCAGCGATTCAAGGTCTCGACGAACGGGGGTGTGCGCCCGTTCTGGCGCCGTGACGGACGGGAGCTCTACTACGTGGCGCCACAGGGGGACATCATGGCTGTCCCCGTTTCGCCGGGACCGGTGTTCGGGCAGCCCGTACGGCTCCTGCATCCCTGCCAGTCCACGACGCCACCCTCGACGTTCCGGGTCGGCAGGACGTTCGCCATGTCGGCCGACGGTCAACGCGTGCTCGCGATCTGCGAGACTTCCGGCGACACGAATGACGTGAACGTCGCCCTTGGCTGGCAGTCGCGGTTGGCAGCCGCGCGCTAGCCACCCGAGACCTGCGAGCGTCTAGGTTTTGATTTTCCCGAGCGCTTGCCGCGCGAGCACGGCGACCTCGGGCGGCAGCGGCGCATAGCCGAGATCCGGCGCCAGCGCCTGGCCGTCGCCGAGCGCCCACTCGATGAAGTCCACCATCAGCCGGCTGCGCCGGCGATCGGCGCTCTCGTAGAGGAGCAGCCACGTGAACGACGTGGCGGGGTAGACACCTTTGCCAGGCGCGTTGGTGATCGAGACGCGCAGGTCGCCCGGCATCCGCCCGACCGCGGCATTCGCTGCCGCGCGGATGGACTCGACCGATGCGCGCACGAATTCGCCGTCGCTGTTCTGCACGATGCCGGCGGCCAGCCCGTTGCGCACCGCGTAGGTCAACTCGACGTAACCGATGGCGCCGCGGGTTTGGGTCACGGTTCCCGACACGCCTTCGCTCCCGCCCTTGACGCTCAATCCGAGCGGCAGGGTGGAGAGGCGATTGGCGCCGACGAGACGGCGCCACTCCGGCGAAACCTTGGAGAGAAAGTCGCTCCAGATGTACGACGTGCCGGAGCTGTCGGCGCGGAACACCGGCGTGATTTCGAGCGGAGGCAGCACGACACCGTCGTTGATGCGCGCGATGGCCGGATCGTTCCAGTTCGTGATTCGGCCCGAAAACATCTCGGCCAGCACCCCGCCCGTGAACTTCAGCTCGCGAGGCACGCCCGGGACGTTGTAGACCGGCACGACCGCGCCGGCCACCATCGGAATGTGCACGATGCGTCTCGGCGCTGCGAGCAGCTCTTCCTCGAGCATCGGCGCGTCCGATGCGCCGAAGAACACGAACTCGTCGGTCAGCTGGCGGATGCCGCCGCCCGATCCGATCGACTGATAGGCGAACTCGACGTCGGGCTTCCGCTTCGCGTACTCGTCGAACCAGCGCGAGTAGATCGGATACGGGAAGGTCGCGCCGGCGCCGGTCATTGTCAGGCGCCGGGTCTGCGCGGCCGGGGCGGCGAGCGCGACGCACGCGGTGAGCGCCGCGATGATCAGGTGGCGCAGCATCAGAACGCGACCATCATATGCGCGGCCAGCCGCCGTTCGTTCGGCCGGGCCGGTGTGAAGTCCGCGTAGTCCACGCGTTCGTAGTCGAGCAGGAACGCGGCGCTGTAGCTGGAGCTTCGCATGCCGGGCCAGTAGGCGACGCCCGTAATCCAACGCTGCTTCGCTCCCGGTTGACTGCGGTTGGGCTCGATCCAATCGTAGCGGAACAGCCCCTCGAGCGATGCGCGCACCATCCCCGCCGGCGGCGCGACCGGCGGCGGGCCGAGGGGAAGCTTCGGCGTCACCCAGAACGAGGTGCCGTGCGCCGGCACCCGCGGTGCGGCCGGCGTCGCCTGATCCACGGCGTCGAGATAGCTCCAGCCCATCGAGAGCAAGCGGTGCTCGAAGGTGGCCAGCCCGATCGTCCGGCGCCGATCCGCGTCCTGCACCGCGTGATCGGCGGTATAGAAGATCGTCAGGCGGAGCCCGCGCGGCAGGTTGCCCGACGGAAACGGCCGCAGCGTGCCGCGGATCTCGATCGCCTTCTGGTTGTTGGGATCCGCGCGCGCGTAGCCTTCGCCGTTGTAGACGCCTGCCACGATCTCGCCGTAGCCACCGGGGGTCAGCGTCCGGATCGATGCGCCGAAGTCGGACGAAACCATGAAGCCTTCGCGTTCGGCGAACACGGTTCCCTGAAACCGATAGCGGTAGACCGTCTCTTCGAAGTCCACGTACGGCGTGTGGATCATGCCGGCGCGCGCGAACGTTCCCCGCCACAGCCAGTCGTCGAGGTTCACCTGCAGGTAGGCGTACTTCAGCCGTTCGATATCGCTGCCGGCGAGGGAACTGGCGGAGCCGGTTTCGCGCGCGATGTCCGGCGTGATGCGGAACGCGAGACGATGATTCAACTGCCCGGTGACGTTGATGTAGGCGCGCGTGACGTTGAACGCGCTGGGCGACACGACGTTGCCGCCGGCGTCGGTGACGGTCGGCGCGATCGTTTGCGTGAAGTCGGCGTAGAGCAGCCCGCCGACCCGGACGCTTGGCGTGTCGTCGGGCGGCGGCGCCGTCGGCGTGGGCGCCACCTGGGCGAAGGCCGGCGCGGCCCGGAGCAGGAGCGCTGCGACCGTCCATTGCCACGAACGTCTCCGACGGCCACCCGGGCGCAAGGCGCCTACAGTGTAAACGGAATGTAACGTTCGTGTGATTGCGGGCTACTTGACTGGGGACTCTAGGGACTGAGGATTAGGGATTAGGGGTCAGGGCCGCGGTCTGGTTCGTCTGGAGCAAGGTTTCGATTTTCTCCAGCAGCCGATCGAATTTCACCGGCTTGCTGTCGAAGTCGTCGCCGCCGGCCGCCAGGGCCTGGTGGCGGTCGTTGGGCATCGCATGCGCGCTCAGCACGATGATCGGGATGTGGCCGGTCTCCTTGTCCGCCTTCAGCAGCGCGGTGGCGTCCCAACCGTCGATGCCGGGCAGGCCGAGGTCCATGATGATGAGATCCGGGCTCTTCGACTTCGCGAAGGCGACCGCCTGGTGGCCGTCCGAGGCGATCACGACCGTGTAGTCCCGGCGCTCGAGGCGGCGGGCCAGCGCGTCGGCGCTGGCTTCGTTGTCTTCGACGAGGAGGATCTTGGGCATCGATTTTCCTTCACCTTGTCCGTCAGGCAGCATCGACCGTCGCCGCGTCGACCACCGCCGCCACATCCAGTGGTAAACGAACCGTGAAACGCGAACCACGTCCCGGTTCGCTCGTGACCCCGACCTGGCCGCCCATCAGGCTGCAGAATCGCGACACGATGGCGAGCCCGAGGCCCGTCCCACCGTACTTCCGGGCGGTGTTGACGTCCGCCTGCGTGAACGGATCGAAGACGCGCGATTGCTGCTCGGCGGTCATGCCGGCGCCGGTGTCGGTGACGGAGAAGACGACCATCGGCGTCCGGCCTTCGAGACAGCCTTCGACGTCGACCGCAATCGTTCCGCCGCGGGTGAACTTCGCGGCGTTGCCCAGGAGGTTCAGGAGAATCTGCCGCGTCTTCATCGCATCCGCGTGCATCCGGCCGACGCTGGCCGCGAACCGTACCGTCACCGCGTTCTCGTTCTTGTGCACGAGCGGCGTCACGGTGTCCACCACTTCGTCGACGAGCTTGCGCACATCGAAGTCGTCGAGCTGCACCGTCATCTTGCCCGCTTCGATCTTCGAGAGGTCGAGGATGCCGTTGATGAGCTCCAGCAGATGATTGCCCGCCGACTGTATGCGCTGGAGGTCGCTGAGGCTGCGCAGATGCTTCGCATCCTCGGCTTCCTCTTGTAACAGCTCGCTGTAAAGGATGATGGCGTTGAGCGGTGTCCGCAGCTCGTGGCTCATGCTGGCCAGGAAGTCGCTCTTCGCGCGGGTCGCGGCTTCGGCCCGCTGCTGGGTCACACGCAGTTGCGCGGCGGTCGTCGACGCCTCGTGCTCGGCGAGCTGGCGGATGCGTACTTCCTGCTCGAGCGCCGCCGTGCGAAGCGCCGTCTCCTTCATTTCCATCACCGCGCGCTGGCACGAGACGAAAAGGAACACGTCCTCGAACAGCACCCACGCCGCATGCTCGATCCAGCGCCAGTGACTGGCGACCAGCACGCCGTACACCGACTGCGGCCAGAAGTATCCCCGGAGCATGTGATCGAGCGCGACGACGACCGTCGCCGGGACCAGGACGCGCCAGTCACGGTAGAAGGCGAGGAAGGCGAGCGAGCCGAACACGTGGAAGTGCGTTTCGATGCGTCCGCCGGTCAGGTGGATGAGCAGCGCGCCCATGAGCATCTGCGCGACGGCGATCACATAGCGCGTCGATGCTTCGCCTGCTCGGAGCACGCCGAGCAGCGCGGGGAACAGGCAGATCGCGCCGCCGAGGACGATCGCCGCCCACACGTGCAGGTGCGTGCGGCTCTCGGTGCCGAACCAGGTGACCGGCGACACCCACACGGCGAAGGCGATGCCGGCGACCCACTGGATCACCATCAGCAGCGCGAACAAACGATCGGTACGGCGATAGATGTCGTGTTGATAGCGCGCGAACAGCAGCTCGGCGCGTTCGCTGATCGTGCTCTCAGCGAGGGGCGAGGTCATCATTCAGTGGTCGCGAACAGGGGGCAGCCGAACACGTTCGTGTTGCGCGCCGCCGCCTGGCGATTGGAGAGCAACGCCACGAGGGAGAGCTGCCCGGCATTGTCCCCCGCGTGGCCGCGCGATCCGGTGATGCCGCCGCTGAAGATCAGGGCGCCGCGCTCGTCGTACAGGAACGTCTGCCCGGACGTTTCCACGCCAAACCGTTTTGCCTCGAGCCCCTCATCGTCGCGCACCAGGTTCACGTGTGGCAGCGCCGAGGCCTGCTTCCACAGCTCGGTGCGGTCCCAGCCGCCGTCTGTCTTCGCGGGCTTCAGGAACAGGACGTAGGTCTTGGGCCGCGTCGTTGCTCGCGCCAGAATTTCGGCGAGCTCCTGGAGGCTCGCGCGTGTGCACGTGCACTGCGGATGCGCGACGAACAGGAGTGTCGGGCCGTCGTTGTCGCGCGTCAGCGCGCTGCCCGACGGCCAGCGATCGGGCGCGGCGGCTGACGTTCCGGGCCGGTTGTCGTACGCGCCGACGACCCACAGTCCGGATAGGACGCTACCCAGCCACAACATCGCCAGCCCGGCGAGCCAGGCGCGAAAGCGGCGACGGGGTCGAGGCGGATCGGTTGCCGGCTGGAACACGATAGGACATAAAGAGCAACAAGAGCTTTCCAGCACATTGGGATCCTAAGCTTAGAATTCCACGTGGACAAGTTGTCGC
>JADMIO010607006.1_pt1 | contig 55129 bp, 56 predicted proteins | sample 8958161 | NCBI WGS metagenome assembly JADMIO01 (sample SAMN16585339, study PRJNA669376) | soil metagenome | isolation source: Crop rotation soil | place: USA: Cullars Rotation, Alabama | collected 2011
GCCGCGACTTCAAGTCACGTGAATTCCAAGCTTCGGATCCCACTGTGCTGGAAAGCACCTCGCCGGCGATCTCGCGGTCGTCGCGTTCGATGCGCTCAAGAAGCGGCGCTGCATCGCCTTCGAGGACGCCGGCCTCACGTTGTCGCGGTCCGGGCTCGCGTTCTTCCGTCATCTCGGCGTCGACGTCGACCCGGCGCCGGACACGCGCCGCGCCATGTGCCGCGTGTGCCTCGACTGGAGCGAGCGCCGCCACCACCTCGCCGGGCAGATGGGCGTGCGCCTGCTCCAGCATTGCTACGACGCCGGCTGGGCCAAGCGCCGGCGCGGCACTCGCATCGTCGACTTCACGCCGCGCGGGGAGCGGGAGTTCCGGGGCCTCTTCGCGTAAATGTCATTCCCGCGAAGGCGTGACTGTCATTCCCGCGAAGGCATGACGGTCGTTCCCGCGAAGGCGGGACTGTCATTCCCGCGAAGGCGGGAATCCAATCACCCCTTACGCCCGAACGCGAGTAATCGGCTTCCCCGGGCGTCGCTCCTTCGAGTTGAAGGCGGCGACGGCATCGTCGAGGCTGGAAACCGTGCCGATGTGCGGCCGCAGTCGTCCATCCCGTACGCGCTGGCCGATCTCGCTCAGTTGGGCGCGATCGGCCTCGACGACGAAGTCGACCGCCAGGCCGTCGGCGGGTCGTGCTTCGACGGGCCCGACGATGGACACCAGCGTTCCCCCAGCTCGAACCAGACGCGCGGATCGCTTCCCGATGTCGCCGCCGATGAGGTCGAACACCAGGTCGACGGCGCCGACGTCTTCCAACGCATCGTTCTCGAGGTCGACGAACTCCTGCGCGCCGAAGTCCATCGCCCTCTGGCGGTCGGCGGCGCGTCCGGTGCCGATGACGTAGGCACCCGCCAGTCGTGCGAGTTGCGTCACCATCGCGCCCACTGCGCCCGCCGCGCCGTGCGCGATGACGCTCTGTCCAGCCCGAAGGCGGCCGTGGTCGAACAGTCCCTGCCATGCGGTGAGGCCCGAGATCGGCAGGCTCGCCCCCACCGTGAAGTCGACGTCGCCCGGCAGCGGCGCGAGGTTGCGCGCCTCGATCGCCACATACTCGGCAAGGGTGCCGTCGCGATACCAGTCCGCGAGGCCGAATACACGCTGTCCGATCGACAGCCCCGCCGTGCCATAGCCGAGGGCGGTGACCACTCCAGCCAGCTCGTGCCCCGGGATCGACGGTGTCCGGTCGCGGCCGACGCGGTCGGTCCAGGTCGAGGGCCACGTCAACTCGGTCGGGACGAATCCCGACGCGTGAATCCGCACCACGACGTCGTTGATCGCTGCCTGCGGCTCGGGCCGCTCCGCCAGCTTCATCCCGCGCGTTCCCGCGGCCTGGTCCGTCACCACGATCGCCTTCATGGTCCGCCTCCTCATTGTCATTCCGGCGCAGGCCGGAATCCAATTTTTCCCCAATCCACCTTCCGCGTCATGAGCATCGTCGCGGCCAGCATCGCGAACACCATGAGCGATCCCACCAGCAGCGCATCCTCCTCGCGCAGCAGCAGCACGTAGAGCATCGCGTAGACGCCCGCGAACAGCGCGCCGAACCACGCGGTGCGAGAGCGCGATCCCAGGGGATGCCGGAGGTAAATCGTCATGAGCGTCGTGCATGCGATCGCGGCGCTCGCGTACGCGAACGTGAACGAGGAGTGCTCTGAAATCGCGAGCAGCAGCAGGAAGAACACCGCGATCGCCGAACCGACCAGCCCGTACTGGATGGCGTGCAGCCTCACGTTTGCCAGGGTCTCCACGAGGGCGAGCGCCGTGAAGGTGAAGAGGATGAAGAGGAACGCATACTCGGTCGCGCGGTACGAGAGGCTGTACACGTTCACCGGCTCGATGAGGGACACGCCCGCGGAGAGGATCGGCGTCTTGGGGTTGCCGCTGCGCGCGAGGACCTCCCACGATGGAAACCCGCCGGTGGCGAGGCTGCTCGCATTCCACTTCGCCTCGAATCCGCCCGGGCCCACGCGCCGCTCGTCCGGCGACAGGCCCAGGAACGAGGGATGCCGCCAATCGGACTTGAGCTGGATCACGGTCTCGTCGGCGATCGGCACGATCTGCAGGCGCGACGTCCCGTCGATCCGCAACTGCATCGTGAACGGCACCACATCGCCGGCCTTGCGCGCGCCGAAGCTCGGGATCGGTTGCTGGATGGCGAAGGCGCGTTCGAGCGACGGCCCGGACGAGGATGTGCTTGCGCTTGGCGACGACTGCACGCCCTTGATACCGCGCGTGTCGCTCACCTGCACGGCGAGATACGCATGCGACCAGGCGCGACGCACAGTGCCGTTCGGCAACGGCGGATCGGGCCATCGGACCTCGCCCTGGAAGTCGAGCGACGCGTGGAAGAAGCGCACGGGATAGATGCCGCGCCGCCTTGTCTCGACCGGCACGGAGCCATTGACCGAGAGCTTGAGCGGCATGAAGTAACCGTCGGGGCAGGGACGCGTCTTGCCATCGTCCGTCGTCTCCTGGCATGCGAGCGCGAGGATCGGGCCCGCGACGACCTGCGGCGAGACCGTCTCCGCGGCGACCTCGCCGGCGACGACTTCGGCGCGCGCCCGCCGCTCCGACACCTTGCCCGAAATCATCTCGATCGCAGCCAGCAACAGCACCGCGACGGCGCCGATGGTGAGCGCGCGCGCCAGGAGGGGTGGGATTTTCATGGCTCCATCCTGCCCCCCGAATCTGGCGCACCGCTGCGCCAAAAATGGCGAACTACTTCCGAGTCGTGGCGGTTCGCGTACGCAGGTCGATGCGCCAATCCGTGCCGTCGATGGCGCTCTTCGCGGCCAGCCCGCGGGGATTCACCATCTCGAGCTGCGTGAACCCGATCTCGCGATTCGGGTGATCGACCAGACGGATCGGCAGGTGCTCGACCGCGCCCGTGGCCGGATCGATGCGCCACAGATCGGGAACGATGTTGCTCGACATCAGCACGGTGCCGCGCGGCTCTACGACACACGCGGGCGGGGCGGCATGCGGCGGATGCGCGGCGACCCAGCCCGCGAGGACCACGGCTTTACCGAGACAGGGGATGAAGACTTCGATGCCCATGTGCACACTCCTTCGCCAATGGCGTGGAGCAGCGCTTGGGCTAGACAGACCTGGATGCCGGGTGCCTGCGATCACCCGGCCGCCGCACGAGGCGGCGCGTGCGTACATCCTGGTACACGCCGGCCGGCATGTCCAGCGCACTCGCATGCGAGAATCGCTTATCGCCCGGATATCGAATCGCCATGAGAATCCTGCCTCTCGCCGCCGCCCTGCTGGCCTTCGCCGCCAACGCTTTCGCCGCCGATGCCGTCGCGCCGCCCACGGCGCCCACGCCCACCGCCGCGCCCTCGGCGTTGCCGCCGCGCATCGTCGCCGCGACCGACAAGGCGCAGTTCCGCCGCTTCACGCTGCCCAACGGCATCAAGGTGCTGCTGGCCTCGGATCCCAACTTCAACAAGTCGGCTGCCTCGCTCGCGGTATCGACGGGACAGATCGACGACCCGAAGGACACGGAAGGCCTCGCGCACTTCCTCGAGCACATGCTCTTCCTCGGCACCGAGAAATATCCGCAGGAGGGCGAGTACGGCAACTACATCCGCTCGAACGGCGGGCGCCAGAACGCATACACCGCGGGCGATTTCACGAACTACCACTTCGACATCCGCCACGCCGCGCTCGAGGGCGCGCTCGACCGCTTCGCGCAGTTCTTCATCGCGCCGAAGTTCAATCCCGAGTTCGTGTCGCGCGAGGTGAACGCCGTGCACAACGAGGCGATGCGCCACGTGCAGAACGACCAGAGGAAGCGCCTGAACGTGGCGCGCGAGCTCTACGACCCGTCGAGCGGCGAGAGCAAGTTCTCGACCGGCACCAAGGAGACGCTCGCCAAGGCCGATCCCGCCGCCGTGCGCGCGTTCTACGAGAACCATTACAGCGCGGATCGCATGGCGTTGTCGGTCACGAGCACCGCCTCCCTCGACGAGATGGAGAAGTGGGTGCGCGAGGATTTTGCGGCGGTGCCCAAGCGCAACCTTCCGCCCACGGTCTACGAGCCCAAGTTCCTGCCGCCCAAGCCCGCGCTGCGCCTCGCGTTCGTGGAGCCGATCAAGGAGATCCGCACGCTCACGTTCGAGTTCGTGATCCCCGACACGCGCAAGGACTTCGCGTCGAAGCCCGACCAGATCCTGGGTGATTTGCTCAACTACCAAGGGCCCGGCGGATTGGCCGAGCGGCTGAAGCGCGAGGACCTCGCCGACAACGTGAGCGTGGACACGTGGGAGCGCACGCCCGTCTACGGCTCGCTCTTCATCAACGTGTCGCTCACGCCGAAGGGCTTGAAGGAATATCCGCGCGTGATGCAGGAGACCTTCGCCTACGTGGAGAGCCTGCGCGCCGCGCCGTACCCGATGGAGTTCTATCGCGAGCACGCGCGCATCGGGCAGCTCAAGGAGACGTACTCGGACCGCGGCGAGGGCGCGGAGCTCGCGACCAAGCTCGCGAACAACGCGCTCTTCTATCCGCTCGACGTGGCCGAGCGTGCGAGCGAGGCGTACGGTCCGCCCGACGAGGCCGCGTACCGCAAGCTGCTCGCCGCGATCCGCCCCGACAACATGCTCGCGATCGTGCAGGCGAAGGGCCTGCCGTACGACAAGAAGGAGCGCATCTACGGCACCGCGTACTCGTATCGCGAGGAGACCGGCGCCGCCTACGCCGCGCTGACCCATCCGCCGAAGATGGCGTTCGCGCTTCCGAAGGCCAACGCGTTCATGCCGACCCAGGTCGCGGTGCTGCCCGAGCGCCCGCTCGCGCTCATCGAGGAGCCCGGCGTGCGGCTCTACTACGCGGAGGACGTCGAGTTCCAGCGGCCGGCCACGACGATCGAGTACCGCTTCGTGCCGGCGCGCGACGTGATCAGCCTCGATGGCGCCGCACTGCTCGCGCTGTATGGCGTGAGCCTGCGCGACTACCTGAAGCCGCTCATCCAGTCGGCGGCTGATGCCGGAACCGAGGTGGCGGTGAACACGGACCTCGAAGGCGTGAAGATCGTCGTGAGCGGCTTCGGGGATTCGCCGCAGAAGGCGGCGAAGGAAGTCGCGGCCACGCTGCGCACGTTCAAGGTCGATCCCGCCCGATACGAGTCGCTGAAGGACCTGCGCCTGCGCACCTTGCGCAGCTACAACGAGACCGAGGCCTACCAGCTCGCGCGCGATCGCCGCGATGCGTTCTCGCGCGAGTTCTTCTACCTTCCGAGCGAGCTGCTCGCGCCGAGCGAGAAGGCCTCCTGGAATGACGTGCAGGCGTTCGCGCGCCGCTACTTCTCGCGCGGACAGGTCGAGGTGCTGGCCCACGGCCACATCACGCCCGAGGACGCGGTGGCCACGACGCGCGCCATCGCCAAGTCGATCGGCGCGGCGCCCGAGGCGAGCGAGAAGCTCATGCGCCGGCGCCACCTCGCCATCGCGCCGAAGGAGCACGTGGTCGACGTGGGCGAGATCGCGGGCGTGAACTCGGCCTTCATCGGCGACTTCATCCTGCCCGACGACAAGCCCGAGACGCGCGCGGCTTCCGTCGTGATCGCGAACTTCATGGGCGAGCCCTTCTTCTCGGAGCTGCGCACGCGCCAGCAGCTGGGATACATCGTGGGCTCTTCCGCGACGGCTTCCCAGCGCGAGCGCTATCTCACGTTCATCGTGCAATCGAGCGGCTATGCGCCGGACGAGCTGCGCAAGCGCGCCGAGGCCTTCATCGCCACGCTGCCCGACAAGCTGCGCGCGACCACCGACGTGCAGTGGGCCACGCTCGTGGCGGGCGCCAAGTCGCGGTTGGCGGAGAAGCCGAAGAGCATCGCGGAGAAGGCCAACATCTTCTTCGAGGAGGCCTACACCTACGGCGGCGAGTGGGATCGGCGCGAGTCGGCTCTAGCGGCTTTGGATTCGCTCACGCGCGATCGGGCTGCTGCGATCCTCTCAACGGCATTGGCGCAGGACAGCGCGCGACGGCGTGACGTGCTTCTCTATACGAAGGCGCACCCGCTCGGGCAGAAGGTCGAGCCGAGCTTTACGGAGCGGGGGAAGTGGAAGGGCGGGCGGAAGTACCAATAGTCCCGCGCGGGCTTCCCGCAGAACTTGAGGCCCGCGGATCCCCGCGGGCTTTTTCATCAGTGCGCCAGGCCGCATTCGGCCAGAAGGGGACCGTCACATTGTCGCGTCGAGCGCGATGCGTGTGAGGGTGACTGCCGGCAGCAAGCACGGCTACTGACCTCCCAGCTGCAGGTCGATGGCGCGGGATTCCGTGACGACCGCGGAAGGCGGCGCATGCAGCGCGGCATCGAAGTTGGCGCAGCCGCCGGCGATCAACGCGATCGCGATTGACAGGGTTCGAAGGGACTTGAGTGTGCTCATGGAGCCTCCATGCGTGGGGTTGGATTCAGGGGCGCACCGCGGCGAAACGGCCGGATTGCTCCAGGGAGGCCGAGAGCGTGTGCACTGCCGCGGTGATGCCGTTCGCGGTCACTTCGACCTGCGTGATCTCGAACGTCCCGGTGGAAACAGCGACGCCGTCGCGACCCGCGCCGCAGGTGAAGTTGCCCGCGAAGGAGCCCAGCCTTCCGGCCTGCGTGTAGGCGCCGGTGTATTCGCAGCGCCGTCCGAGGTCGTCGTTCGCGAGAAGCCGGCCTTGCCCCTGGTCGACGACGAAGAATACGTCGGCATGCAGGTCGAGCACGCCGAAGAGCCCGCCGCCGGGGTGGATCTGCCGCAGGTTGAATCGTCCCGAATAGAACGGGCCGATCTGCGGCAGGCGCCACGTCTGGCGCACCGTATTGCGCTGCACGCTCACGCCGTCGGCGTTGTACTGCACGACCATGCGATCGAGGGCGACGGCTTCGATCGCGATGTCGCCCGCGGGGATTATGGTCACCTCCGACGGGTCGAACCGTCCCCCGAACCGTGGTCCACGGCTGCGATAAAGCGCTCCCGCGAAGCGCGGCAATCCCAGGGGTTCGCGGATGGACACGAGGCGAGCGTCGGGCGCGAAGTACCACGTGGGCGCACCGTCCGCGCCATAGACGAAGAGCGTGATGAACGCCACTTCCCCCTGCTGTACGACGTTCATGCCCCAGCCGCTTTCTTGCGGGCTGTACCAGAGGTCGCTGAACGTACCCGCGCGGGCCCCGAGCGAGGCGAGCGCGGGCGCGAGGATGAGGATGGCGCGGAGAAAGCGGTTCACCGTGCGCGGCAGCATCCGGGCACGAAGATCGCGAGCCTCGCGTTCGATTTGCAGTGGTGTACGGAATCGGTCCATGTCCTCAAGACCCGACTGCCACCCCGAATATTTCATCGCCACTTGCGGCGGCGGTCCCCGGCGTTGCGAATTCACTCTTGCAGCGCGCTGAACAATCGGGGCGCGCGCGGCGGTGCTCACCGGCGCATTGGCCGCGGATGAAATATTTGCGTCTCCCGGCGGGTCATCAGGGGTGCGAACCGCACAACTCACAGGAGCCCCCATTGTCCCGTCTCGAGATCGTTGACCGTGTAGCGCTTTGCGCCATGCTGCTGTCGGCAGGCGCGTTTCCGCTCGCCGCAAGCGCCTTCCTGCTGTCGCCGGAAACGGCAAGCGCCACTCTGCCGCTCCCCGACGGCGGCAAACGCCAGTTCTTCACCAGCGGACCGCTGGGCACGACCACGTATCGCGTGGACCTCGATGCTTCCGGCCGCGTCGTGGCGCGCGAGCAAGTCCTCACCGAGGACATGTTCCAGCGCATTCGCGCCGGCATGAAGGCGAGCGAGGTCGTCGCGCTGGTCGGGCCGCCGAACAGCCGGATGCGCTTCGACAACCTGCGGCTCACGGCGTGGGACTACCACTATCGCGACGCGTGGAGCTATGTCGCCGACTTCTCCGTGATGATGGACGATGCCGGCGTCGTCGCGGGCAAGACGACGGTGCGCGAGGGCGACTGATGGGCCACGCGATATCTCCGCACACCGGCCGCTGCTTCTGCGGCGCCGTTCAGTTCACCTTGGATGGCCCACCACAAGACGCCCAGGAGTTTCCGCAGCTGGCGCCTGCCGATGGCGGATGGCTTCCGAAGCTGCGGGACCTGCCCAAGGAGATGGGCGGAAGCGGCGAGAGGATGCCCGAATGAGCTGACCGTCCTCCTCCGACCTCGAGGCGGGCAGCGCTCGAGGAGGTTCGGGGCCGCCCGGGGTGGGCGGCCCCATTTTTCGTCAGCGGCGCGGAAGGTCCATAGCGAGGAACAATGCTACGGCCTTGCGCTGCACGAGCGGCAGGAGGAACCCGGCGGTGCAGATGGCGAGCCCGTAGACGTTCGCGCCGAGGAGCAACGCGTACTTGCCATCGCCGATCGCCCACGCTGCAGGAAGCGCGTGCATGGCGAGCAGGATCCCGAGCACCAGGCCGGGCCAGAAGGCGAGGTGAAAGCTCCACGGGGAATGGTCCGCGAAGCGCTGCAGCAGGAAGATCGGCGCGAGCCCCATTACCATGGTGCCGCTCACCGTCGTCGCCGCGAGGATGTCCGCGCCGAAGAAGATCGGGATGTTGCCAAGCACGGCCATGGCGATCATGGCCGCGGATCCAAGCGGCACGGAGCCCGTGCGTTCGTGTCCGAACAAGCGGGGCAAGTCCACCGCGGTCGCTTTGGACATCGACGCGAACGCGGAGTCGACCGTGGAGCCTGCAGCGTTCACCATCACGACGGTCATGACGAAGGTTGCCGCGAAGCCGAGCGAACGCGCAACGGCGGCGGGCGCGTTGCCGCCGGCGGCGATATGGCCGATCCGCGCGTGGATGCCGAGGAGGCTGAAGAGCAGGATCGCCGCGAACCCGGCGGCGCCCGCGATGAAGAATGCCTTCAGCATCGCGCGCTCCTCGGTGATGAAGGCGCGGTCCGTCAGCACCGGGTCGTGGAACGGATAGCTGAGCACCTGCAGCGACGCCACGCACAGCAGGTCGCCGCCGGTGGAGAGCGTAAACGTGCCTTCGCGCAGCAACGCGCCCGGCCCATGCGCGGGCACCACCATGAAGAGCACCGCGGCCAGGAACACCACGAAGATCACGCCGTGGAGCACGTCGGTGACGATCGAGCTGCGCAGGCCGCCCTTCAGGCTGTACATGAGCACCGCGAACGTGAAGACCAGCACCGCCGTGGTGAAGGCAAGGCTGCCGGGCTCGCCGTAGTAGCCGCCAACGACGGCGGTATTGCTCCACACCTCGTTGAAGAGCCGCGAGAAGATCAGGGCGCCGAAGGAGAGCGACGCGGCCCGGCCGAACTTGCCACGCAGGAACTCGGCGAGGCTGCGCGCGCCGGTCGATCGCCGGATGCCGAAGATGCTCACGGCGGCGACTGGAATGGAAAGCCAGTACACCGCGTAAGCGAGGCCGCCCACGATGCCGTACTGCGCGCCGAGGTTGGCCGCGTTGGTCACCGACTTCGCGAAGATCCAGGCGATGAAGACGCTGCATGCCAGCATCCAGCGGCTCGTGGCCCGGCCGCGCTCGTCGCGCCCGGCGAAGAAGCCGTCCGGCGTGCGCGCCGCGGGGGCAAGCGCGTACAGCGCGACGCCGTAGAAGGCGAGGAATCCCCAGAAGGCGAACGGGTTCAGGCGAACATCCTCAGCACAGGTGGTGCTCGGCGCCTGAGGACCAGGCCGAATCCCTCGACCATCGGTTACGAGATCACCTTTCCGCCCGCCGCCTCGCACTCCTCGGCGCTGCCCTTGCTGACCCAGCCTTCGCCCTTGCAGCCGTTGAGGCCCTTGCATTCGCTCATGGCCGACTTGCATTCCGAATGGCCCTTGCACTCGTTCACGCCGGCGCACTTCACCGCATCGTTGCTGCCCGCGGATGCGAGCAGCGGTGCGCCAGTGGCCAGCAGCGCGAAGGCAGCGGTCGCCGCCGCGAGGCCCAATTGCCTACGATTCATTTCGTTTGTCCCCTTGAGTTTGTCGAGGTGCTGCGAGGAAGAGACCGAACGGCGGAGCGAAACCTTACGGACCCCGTAAGGATGCCGATCGCGCCGGGGTCTCGCATGCATCCGGTCATATAGCAAGGAAAGACACGCATGGAGGCAGCGTCCGCCGCCGTCGATTGGCTCATGAGTCGCGTCGCGAGGGGCGACACACAGGCGTTGGAGGAGCTATACGGCGCGACGCGGGCGCGCCTGCTAGCCGTGTCGTTGCGCACCGTGGGCCGGCACGCGCTCGCAGAAGAGGCGGTGCAGGACGCATTCATAAAAATATGGACGCATGCGACGCGGTATCGGCCGGAGCACGGACCCGCGCTCGCGTGGATGTCGACTATCGTTCGCAACCACAGCCTGGACATCGTCCGCCGCGGCCGCGACCTGTCCGACGTGGATGATCGCCTCGCCGGCCGCTTGCTCGATCCCGGCCCTTCGCCGGAGTCGGCCACCGAGGCGGCCCGCGATGCGCGCAGGATATGCGATTGCATCCGTTCGCTCGATCCGTTGCATCGCCAGGTATTGACGCTCGCGTACGCGCATGAGATGTCCCATGCGCAGGTCGCTTGCCACCTCGGGAAACCGCTCGGCACCGTGAAGGGCCACATCCGGCGCGGTATCTTCCTGTTGCGTGAATGCGTGGCCGCCCGCCCGCAAGCCGAAAGCGGAGTGGAAGCCCCATGAGACTGAACCAGGTGACCCTGCCGTCGCGCGATGTCGCGGCCGCGTGCGATTTCTATCGGCGGCTGGGCTTGCGGCTGATCGTGGATGCGCTGCCGCGGTACGCTCGCTTCGAATGTCCGGACGATGGGACGACGTTGTCGCTGCACCTCGTCGAATCGGCGCGGCCGCGCGGCGAATGGCCGGCGATCTATTTCGAGTGCGACGACCTGGATGCGACGTGTGCGCGCCTCGCGGCCGAGGGCATCGCGTTCGAATCGGGACCCGCGGAGGAGCCGTGGCTTTGGCGCGAGGCGCGCTTGCGCGATCCGGACGGCAATGCGCTCCGCCTGTTCCACGCCGGGAACAACCGGCGATTCCCGCCGTGGCGCGTGGGCTGAGACCCTCGGCGGAATGACCGGAGTTTCCGCTGCGTTCGTCGCGTGCCTGTGCGCCGAATGGTGCGGCACCTGCCGCGAGTTTCGCCCGGTCTTCGATGCGTTGCGGGCGGCGCATCCGGGCGTGCCGATGCTGTGGATCGATGTCGAGGACGAGGCCGAGCGCGTCGGCGACGTCCAGGTCCAGACCTTTCCCACGCTGCTCGTCGCGACCGGCGCCGAGCCGCGGTTTTTCGGGCCGGTGCCGCCTCATGCGAGCGTCGTTCGCGATGTGCTGGAGCGCGCGCTCCGTGGTGAGCTGCCTCCCGCCGCGGACGCGGATGCCGCCGGGCACCTACTCGATCGGCTGCGCGGATCGCCATCGGGGGATGCCTGCCGCCGCGACTAGCGGCCGCAACGCCTCCGCGGCGTGCTGGACGAACGCGCGCACGCGCAGCGGCACGAAGGGCGGGTCCTTGTAGACGAGGCTTACAGGCAAGGGCTCCGGTTCCGCGGCCGCAAGCACGCGCACGAGCCGTCCCCGCGCGAGCGCTTGCACGACCTGGTACGAGAGCGTGCGGGCGATGCCGTAGCCGCGCATCGCCGCGTCGATCGCGACCTCGGCATCGTCCACCACCAGCCGCGCTTCGCGGGGCGCATCGCACAGCTCCGCGAGGGGGCCGAAGCGCCACTGTTGCGGCTGCTCGGCGTGCGCCTGCACGATGAGGCGATGGCCCTGGAGCTCCGCCAACGTGGCCGGGTGCCCATGCCGCGCGATATAGGCGGGGCTCGCGACCAGCAGGCGCGTGACGTTTCCAAGGGCCTTCGCCACCAGGCGCGACCCGGCGAGCGGCCCGATGCGCAGAGCGACGTCGACGCGTTCCTGCAGCATGTCGACCATGCCGTTGGAGAGCTTGAGCTCGACGCGGACGCACGGGTGCGATTCGAGGAACGTCGTGATGACCGGCGCGAGATGGCGCCGTCCGAAGACCAGCGGTGCGGAAACGCGGAGGGTGCCCTCCGGCGCGTCGCCGCCGCCCTTCGCATGGCGCATCGATTCGTCGTAGCTCGCGAGGATCGACGCCGCGCGGTCGCGCAAGGCGCGGCCCGCTTCGCTCATCGCCATGCGCCGCGTCGTGCGCTCGACGAGCCGCACACCCAGGCGCCTTTCCATTTGCTGGATGATGCGCGTCACCGACGCCGCCGAGCGGTTGGTGCGGCGGGCGGCGGCCGCGAGGCTGCCGGCATCGCAGACGGCCATCAGTACGGCGAGCTCATCGAGGCGATCCACCGGCAGGCGCCCGGAATTCAGAATTGCGGCGCGGGGGGATGGCGCGGCGCGATGCGCGCGGCATCATCGCTGACATGGATCCCCATCGACGCAACATCCTGGCCTCGCTCGCCGCGGCCGCCATCACGCCCGCGATGGGCGTGCGGCGCCCGCGCGTGCGCGCCGTCGCGTTCGACGGCATTGCGCTCTTCGACCCGCGTCCCGTGGACGCCATCGCGCGCGAGGTCTTCGGCGAACGGGCGCGCGAGCTCGTGCCGCTCTGGCGCACGCGCCAGTTCGAGTACACGTGGCTGCGCACGGTGATGAATCGCTATGCGGATTTCGCGGCGGTCACCCTGGAGTCGCTCAGGTTTGCCGCGCGCGCCCTCGGCCTCGAGCTGGCCGCGGCTGCCGAGGAGCGGCTGGTGCATGCGTTCTTCGACCTGCGTGCGTGGCCCGACGTGAAGCCGGTGCTGGAGCAGCTGCGACGCGACGGGTACCGCACCGCAGTGATGTCCAATTTCACCGAGGCGATGCTGCGCGGTGCGGTGCGCGGCTCTGGCATCGAAGGGCTGATCGAGGCGACGCTCAGCACGGACCTCGTGCGTGCATACAAGCCGGACGCGCGTGCATATTCGACGGCGCTCGATGCGTTGGCCATGACGCGCGAGGAAATCTGCTTCGTCGCGTTCGCGGGATGGGACGTCGCGGGCGCGAAGGGGTTCGGCCACCCGGTGTACTGGGCGAACCGGATGGGCGGCACGGCCGAAGAGCTGGGCGTGCAGCCCGACCACGTGGCTGACGGGCTGGCGGAGCTTCCCCGATTCCTCGCCGCCGCGAGCTGAGCAGGCACACGGTGAGCCGGCATTCATTCGCGGACGCCTTTCGAAACCGCCCGTAGCACCTCTCCCGACACCACGTCGCATTCGGCGCCCGCGGCCGAGGCGGACGACGCAAGGGAGATCGCAAGGATGTACACCATGGTTCGAGCCGTACGGGCGGCCCGGAGTATTGGATGTGCTGCGCTGCAGGCGAAGTGGCGCGCGGAACGCTCCTCGGTAAGGATCGGCGTGCACCGCCGGTCTCACCGCAGCGGGAATAAGCCCGCTCTACGGCGAGTCGATCTCGATGCTCGCCTCACAACTTCACGAAAGGGAACTCATGAAAGCGCTTCGACCCGCATACGCCATCACCTTCGCGTTGGCGATCCTTGCCGCAGTCCAGGCCCAGGCTTCCGGGTCCATGCCGCCATCGGTACACCGCGGTGGCGATGCTTCGGCAGCGTGCGAATCCGCGCGACTCTCGGCCTGGTTCGAGCGCCAGCTCCAGCTCACCGACGGCGACGTGGATCCGCGGAAATCCGCCGCCGTGCCGGAAGCGTGCATGCACACCAGCGACGACGGCATGGCACGCGAGCAACAAGCGGCAGTCGACCGCGAGCGCGCCAGCGCGCCGGCGTCGAAATCGATGCGCAACGGGCTGCGCAGCCGAGCGCGCTCCGCCCACGTGAGCCCGCAGCCCGCCGGGTTGACAAACGTTAGTTTCCCCCCGTAGTTTTCGTTTCAAGCTCCGAAAGAGAGTTTCAAACGACCCCGCCGTCCCGAGCGGCGAGGGCCCACTACACATCGCCCGCCCAAAAGGCGGCATCAGGGAGACTTCATGAAGCGTCTGCTGTCAGCAGTGGCTGTGGCTGCGTGCGTCGTCGTTCCCGCCGTGGCTCAAGCTGCCGATACCCGGTACATCATCAAATTCAAGGATGGATTCGCGCAGCACGTGCGCGGCCTCCTCGCAGGCATGGGCGGCAGGGAAGCGCTCGCCCTCGACAAGTTCCAGGCGCTCGCCGCGCACCTGCCTCCGCAGGCGGTGGCCGCGCTGCAGAACCTGCCCTTCGTCGAATACGTCGAGGAAGACGTGATCCGCGAGCCGATGGCGCTCTCCAATCGCACGCTCGCCACGGGCGAGATCCTTCCGTACGGCATCGCGATGGTCCAGGCCGACCTCATCACCTCGTCCAACGAGGGCGGCAAGCGCATCTGCATCATCGACTCGGGCTACTCGCAGCAGCAGGAAGACCTGCGCGACGACACGACCGACAACACCATCACGCAGCTCCAGAGCAACACCGGCTCGGGCACGTGGGACAAGGATTCCTGTGGCCACGGCACGCACGTCGCGGGCACCATCTCGGCGATCGCGGGCAACTCAAAGGGCGTGGTCGGCGTCGTGCCCAACGTGAAGCTGCACATCGTGAAGATCTTCGGCAACGACGTGCTGGGCGGCGCCGCCTGCAACTGGACGTACTCGTCGACGCTCGTCGATGCGCTCTCCAAGTGCCAGGCCGCGGGCGCCAACGTGGTGAGCATGAGCCTGGGTGGCGGCGCGCAGAGCGTGACCGAGCGCAACGCCTTCCAGAACGCATACAACGCGGGCGTGCTCTCGATCGCCGCCGCGGGTAACGCGGGCAACACCACGACGAGCTATCCGGCGGGCTATACATCGGTCGTCTCGGTCGCCGCGGTCGATGCGAACGAGGTGCTCGGCACCTTCTCACAGCGCAACCGCGACGTCGAGATCGCCGCGCCCGGCGTGAGCGTGCTCTCGACGGTGCCGTGGAAGGACGTCAACACCGCGACCGTCATCGACGGCACGAAGATCGACGGCGGTCACGTCGATCTCGCGGGCCGCACGGCGGGCGTCACGGGCGCATTGGTGGACGGCGGGCTGTGCAACACGGCGGGGAGCTGGGCCGGCAAGATCGTGCTGTGCCAGCGCGGCACGGTCGACTTCAACACCAAGGTGCTGAACGCGAAGAACGGCGGCGCCGTGGCCGCGGTGCTCTACAACAACGTGGCCAGCGATGCGACCTGCGGCGACTTCCTCGCCACGCTCGGCACGGGCAACAGCAGCACGCTGCCCGCCATCACGGTGAGCTGCGCGGAAGGTGCTTCGGCGGTCGCGAAGGTCGGCCTCAACGCCACCGTCGTGAGCAACGTGAGCGTCCCCGACAGCGGCTACGAGGCGTGGGACGGCACCTCGATGGCGACTCCGCACGTCTCCGGCGTGGCGGCGCTCCTCTGGGGCTGCTACCCGCAGGCGACGAACCAGCGCATCCGCGATGCGATGAACGCGACGGCCAAGGACAAGGGCTCGGCCGGCCGCGACAACTCGTACGGCTACGGCATCGTCCAGGCCAAGGCCGCGATGGCGAACCTCGCCACGTCGTTCGGCACATCGCAGTTCTGCGCGGTGTCGACGTCGTCGAAGTACTGATGTGGAGGGGACGCACCCCCGCGGGGTGCGTCCCCGGGGTGCGTCCCCGGGTCAGTCGGCAGCGGCGGCCACGGTGGGGACCGGCTCGCCTTCCACGCCCAGCTCGCGGATCGCGATCGCGAGCCTGCGCGGATCCACCGGCTTGGTGAGGTGGCGGTCGAAGCCCGCGGCCTCGGCCTTGCGCAGGTCCTCGACCTGTCCGTATCCGGACATCGCCACGAGCTTGATGGAGTTGCCGAGCTGCTTGCGCAGCTCCACGGCGAGGTCGTAGCCGTTCATCCGCGGCAGCCCGATGTCGAGCAGCCCGATCTGCGGGCGCTTCTCGAGGATCAACGCGAGCCCTTCGACGCCGTCGCTGGCCGCCGCGATGTCGTGCCCCTCGAGGTGCAAGAGCGTCTGCAGCACCTCGCGTGCGTCGTCCTGGTCTTCCACCACCACGATCGAGAGCTTTCCGTCCCGGGGAGCGGCGGCGCGAGGCTCCACCGACGCGCGCGTATCGATCGGCAAGCGGATCGTGAAGCGCGCGCCCTTGCCGACTCCTTCGCTAGCCGCGGAGATGGTGCCGCCGTGGGAGGTGACGATGCGCTCGGCGATGGTCAGTCCGAGGCCCAGGCCGCCCTCCGTGCGCGCGAGGCCCTGCCGCGATTGCGTGAACATGCCGAAGATCGCGCCCAGGTCGCCGGGCTCGATGCCGCGCCCCTCGTCGGCCACCACGATCTCGATCCAGCTGCCGTCGCGCCGGCACGTGACGCTCACGCGGCGCCCCTCGGGCGTGTAGCGCAGCGCATTGTTCAGGACGTTGGTCACGACCTGCGTGAGGCGGCTCGCGTCGCCGAAGGTCGGCAACGGATCCTCCATGCCCTCGGTCACGAGCACGACGCCCTTCGAATGGAAGGCCGGTGCGATCGCATCGGCGGCGCCGCGCGCGACCTCGCACACGTCGATGGGCAGCCGCTCGAGCTGCAGCTTGCCGTGGATGATGCGCGAGACGTCGAGCAGGTCGTCGACGAGGCGGATCATCTGCCGCGTCTGCCGGCGCACGACCTGCTCGGAGCGCTGGCGGTGGCCGTCGGCCGCGTCGCGCGAGTCGATGATCTGGAATGCCGCGTTGATCGCATGCAGCGGGCTGCGCAGCTCGTGCGACACCATCGCCAGGAACTGCTCGCGCATGCGCGCCGCCTCGGCGAGCTCGAGCTCGGCCTGCCGCCGCGCGGACACGTCGCGCATCACCCAGCGCGAGCCGATCACGGTGCGAAGCGAATCGAACATCGCCGTGGCGCTGAGGGTGACGTCGAGCGGGTCCGCGTTCTTGCGACGCACGCGCAGGGCCACGTCGTTCACCGGCTTCGCCTCGCGGATCGAAGACAGGCAATCCCGGGCGATCTCCTGCACGTCCGGCGGATACAGGTCGAGCGCGTGCATGCCGCGCGCCTCGTCGCGCGGGAATCCCGTGACGCGCACGAAGGTCTCGTTGAAGTCGAGGATGCGCCCCGTCATCGTGTCGATGGACAGGTACATGTCGGGCGCGTGGTTGTACAGGTCCTCGTAGCGCCGCTCGCTCTCGCGGATGCGCCGCTCGAGGCCCTTCTGCTCGCGCACGTCGCGATCGACCGTGGCGATGCTCACGACCTTGCCCATGGCATCGCGCACGGGCGACATCGTGTTGGCGATGTCGAGCACGTCGCCGTTGCGCGCCACGCGCAGCGCCGCCGCGTTGATCACGTCCTCGCCGCGCGCCACCTTCTCGATCTGCTTCGCGAGCGTCGCGGCCTCGCCCTCGGGGACCAGCTCGGCGATGTTGCGCCCGACGATCTCGGGCTCGTTGTATCCGTAGAGGCGCGTCGCCGCGTCGTTCCACGTCGTGACGGTGCCGTCGAGCGAGAGGCCGATGACCGCGTCGCCGATCGAATCGACGATCGAGGACAACTGCCGCGCGCGCACCTTCGCCGCCGCGAGCGCCGTTGCGTCCGTGAGCGTCACCACGACGCCCTGGATGTCGCCGCCGATCCGGTAGGGCAGCAGGCGCACGAAGTACCAGTGCCCGTCGCGGCTGCTCACCTCCTTCTCGACGCGCGGCCCGCCGTCGCGCACCGAGCGCACGTCCGCCATGAGCGACGGATACAGGAGCTGGTGGTTGAAGCTCTCGAGCAGCCGGCCCACGTCGTGCTCGACGAGCCCGAAGATGCCGCTCGCGCGCGGCGTGTACTTGCGGATCTTGAGGTCGCGGTCCAGGTACACGGTCGCCACGTCGATGCTCTCGAGCAGGTGGCTGATGTCGCGGTTGAGCTCGGTGAGCTCGGCGATCTTGAGCTGGTGCTCCGCGTTGACCGTGTGGAGCTCCTCGTTGACGCTGTGCAGCTCTTCGTTGACGCTCTGCAGCTCCTCGTTGGAGGCGACCAGCTCCTCGTTCGTCGCCTGCAGCTCCTCGTTGCTGGATTCGAGCTCCTCGACCGTCGACTGCAGGCTGTTGCGCGCCTGCGAGAGCTCGGCTTCGAGGTCGTTCAGCCGGTTGCCTTCCTCGACCTGCTCGACGCCCACGGGCCGCGCATCGCCCTTCTGGTCGGCGAGCGAGATCAGGTAGGTGGGCTCCGCATTGCGCACCACGACGCGCTCGGCGGTGAGGGTGAAATGGAGCGACGCCTGCTCGCCGTCCGGCCACGCGACGTTCGAATACGAGATCGGGCCCGGCTCGCGCTGCACGCGCGCGAGCGCCGCCGCGACGGGCACGCGCACGCCCTGCGGCACCATGTCGAGGAAATCCTGCGTCGGACGGCGGCGCGCCACCTGCAGCAGCTTCTCGGCGCCGTTGTACGAGTCGACCAGCGTGCGTTGCTCGCTCACCAGGAAGGCGCGCGGCATGAAGCGGTCGAGCAGCGCGTCGTAGAGCGGCAGCAGGCGATTGTCGTTGCGGGAGGGCTCGAACATCGGGAAGCCGCGGCGCGGTATGCGGGCCGCGAGCTCCGGGCGATGCATGGCGCGCGAGTGCACGCGCTTGCGGAAGATCTTCCCGGTCTCGTTGACGGTGTCGAAATGCGCGCCCATCTCGCCCGGCGTTTCGCTGGAGCCGAGGAAGAGGATGCCGCCCACGCGCAGGCCGTAAGCGAGGCTCGCCAGCGCACGCCGCTGCGCCTGGGGTCCCAGGTAGATGAGCATGTTGCGGCAGCTCACCAGGTCGAGGTTGGTGAAGGGGGTGTCGACGATCAGGTCGTGCTGGGTGAAGACGAGGTGGTGGCGCAGCTCGCTCGCGACCTGGTAGTTGCCGTCGAGGCGCAGGTTGAAGTACTTGCCGAGGCGCGATTCGCCGACGTCCTTCAGGCGGTCGGCCGGATACACGCCGGTGCTCGCGGTCTTGAGCGCATCCGGATGCACGTCGGTCGCGAAGACCTTGAAGTTGCGCGTGCCGCCCGCGCGCCGCACCGCCTCGTCGAAGAGGATCGCGATGGAATACGCCTCCTCGCCGGTCGCGCAACCGGCGACCCACGCGCGAAGCTCGCGGTTGGGCTCGACCGCGTTGCGCACCATCGCCTCGATGTCGCTTTCGAGCGCGGCGAACCAGGGCGGGTCCCGGAAGAACGCGGTCACGCCGATGAGGAGGTCGAAGTGCAGCGCGGTCAGCTCGGGCGTGTCGCGTTCGAGCAGGCGGGCATACGACTGCAGGTCGGGCGCGCTGCTCATGCGGGAGCGGCGCATCACGCGGCGGAAGATGGTGCTGCGCTTGTATTCGTTGAAGTCCACGCCGAGGCGCTCGTTCATGAGCGCGACGATGCCTTCGATGGTGCGCGCGTCGTCGCCGCCGGGTATCTCGCCGCTGTTCACGTGGTCGACCAGCGCGCGGGCGAGCCCGTCGGCCCCGAGCACCGCGTCCACGAGGCCCGTCTCGATTGCCGCGACCGGCATGCCGTCGAACGCCGCGAGCTGCGGATCCTCGACGAGCACGAGCCCGCCCTGCGCATTCACGCGCCGGACGCCGCGCGAGCCGTCGGAGCCGCTTCCAGAAAGGATCACGGCGATCGCGCGCGCGCCGTGCTCATCGGCCAGCGAGCTCAGGAACCGGTCGATGGGAAACGCGAGCGCGCGCTCCGGGTCCCGGTCGAACAGCGCGACGCGATTGCCGCGCAGCTCGAGCTCCTTGCCGGGCGGAAGCAGGTAGATGTGGTCGGGCGCGAGCTCCTCGCCGTCGTGCGCATCCGAGACCGGCACGCGCGTGAAGCGGCCGATGAGCTCCTCCATGAGGCTCTTGTGGTCCGCGGACAGGTGCTGGACCACGACGAACGCGACGCCCGAATCCGTCGGGATGGCGCGGAAGAAGCGCTCGAGCGACTCGAGCCCGCCCGCGGATGCGCCGACGCCGGCCACGAACTTCAATTGTTGTGCGGATCCCATTCTTGGCTCCCGTGTGACACGCGGCCTTCGTTACGCTGGTCCGGATCGACCATCACGCGAATACTCTGCCCAATGCAAAAGTTTTCCTGTCGGTAGGAATTGATTGCCGCTGACAGCGGGAGTCCGCGTCGTGCGTAGGAGGCGGCCTACGCGGGCGCGCGAAAGATTGAGACGCGAAACGACGTATCAGGCGCGCTTCGGCGGATGCGCGTTGAGCCGCGTGTCGAGCGCGAATCGCTCCTGCAACAGCACCTCGTATTTGCCCGCCGCCACGTCGGGCCGGAAGAGCAGGTTCCACGCATGCGACGACACCGCGCTGGGGATGAGCACGAAAGGTTGCTTCTCCAGCATCACGCCGCCATAGCCTTGCTGTCCCGCGCTCGGCGTCCCGGGCCATAACCACGCCGGATTGGGCACGTCATCGGGATCGACGGTCGTGACGTGCTTCAACTCCTTCACCACGAAAGCGGTGAGCGTGTGCGGCGTAGTGTCGAGCGCAGGGAAGCCCTTGTGCACCGCGACTTCGAGGATCGCGGTCGAGGGATCGGCGCAGGCGTAAACGACACGCGTGCCCTTGGGATTCCAGCGCCCGCCCCACGCCTCGGCGCCGATGCCGCTGTCCCACGTGGCGGCGTGAGCCGCCGCGTCCAGGCGCCAGCCGATGAGGCGGCCATCGGCGAAGCGCCACGGCGTCATCATGTGTAGACGCCGTGCTCCATGCGGCCGAGCAGGTCGCCCACGAGCGCCGCGCCGACGGAAGAGCCCAGCAAGTCGATCGGCCGGCGCTGCTCGAGGGCCATCGCCGGCGTGTCGAACCACCGCTCCGCCTCGCGCTCGCCGCCGAGCACGGCCGCGGCGCGCACCATGAGCTCGGAGAACTTCCACGCCTTGTCGCCCTGCTCGGGGCTGAGCCTCGCGGACCCGAGCCGGCGGCGCTGGATCGTGCGCGCGCTGATGCCGAGCGCGCTCGCGACCTTCTGCTGGTTCAGGTGCTGCGTGCGTCCGACGACATGTGCGATGGTCTCGCCCGGCAGGCCCACGACGATCAGGTCGTGGATGTCGGCCGCGGACCGCGGCTTCATGCGGATGACCTTCGCGCCGCCGAGGTAATTCACGACGCGTTCGATCATTGGATCGCCCGGCACGGGAGCCGGGCCCGGGCGCGCTCGTTTCGCCGCTTTCTTCGGGGGCTTGGCCACGGGATCGTCCTTGCGACATGTGACGCATCCATTGTGCCACCTGTCGCAACCCAAAGTCCATCCCGACTGTGAGATGCACGATTGCGCGAATCACCGCGGCGTGCTCACAATCGGGGCATGAAGAACCGCCTTTTCGTTGCCTTGCTCGTCGTGAGCACCACCGCGGCGGCCCAGGCGCCGACGATCGCCTCGTCGGGCGATTACGTCCAGGATTTCGACCGGCTCATCACCGAGATCCGCGGCGTGAAGTGGTCGGTCGAGTTCTGCGGAGGGACTTACTCGGAGAAGAAGCCGGCGATCGATGCCGCCTATGCGGAGTGGCGCGAAAAGCACGCGAAGCTGATCGCGGAGATGGAGGGGCAGTTCGACGTGATCGCCGCGTACCTGGAGAAGCTTCCGGAAGAGCAGCGTGGGGGCGTGACTGTGGCCGGGTACAGGCAGGAGGTCGAAGGCCGGCGGGCCTCGATCCGCGAGCACTTCATGCAGATGGGCCTCGGACACTTCGCCGCCGTCTGCGCCGGGCTGCCGGACCTGCTGCGTTCGCCGAAATTCGACTTCGAGGTCTCGCGCGCCGCGCTGGTGGAGAACATCCGCAAGGGACCGATGCCGGCCCCGCAGGCGCTGCAGCCGTTCTCGCAGGTACTGCCTTCGTCGCAGGCGTCCTCGGAGCGCAAGCAGCCGCGCCAGTATTGACGCGGCGCCGGCCGCATTTTCCGCGAGTTTTCCCGCAGCCCGTCATCTTTCCGCCACGATTAGGCGCAAGCATCGCCTCACCAACCTGACGGGAGGCGCGCGATGCTCAAGACGATGTTCGCGGTTCTGCTCGTGGTGCTGATGGCCGGCCCGGCGGCGGCGTGCGACGAGGACGAGATGGTCCCGGCCTACGAGGCCTGGGTGCCGGACGGCTGGATGGTGCTCGCCGTGGACGACGAGGACGTGGACGGCGACGGCATCCCGGACGCGTCGCTGCTGCTCGAGGCGGAAGACGCCGCCGGCATCCGCCGATTCATGGTGCTCATCGGCACCGGTGCGGGCGGCTACGAAGAGTCGCCGCTCGTGGACATGCTGCTTCCGTCGAACACCGCGCGCGAGGATACTTCGTACCGGCTCATATGAATGGAGGCCGGATGAAAACCCTCGCGACGCTGCTCCTCGTGTTCGGCGCGTGCAGCCTGGTTCACTTCGTGCACAACGCCGAATTCATCGGGGACTATCCGAACCTGCCCTCGACGTGGTCGCGCGCGGACGTGTATCTCGCCTGGCTGGGCATGACGGCGATCGGGCTTGCGGGGTGGTTCCTGACGAGGCGAGGCTTTCGTATCGCGGGCCTGGCGTTGCTGGCGGCGTATGCGGCGATCGGCCTCGAGAGCCTCGGCCACTACATCCTGGCGCCGCTCTCGGCGCACACGCTCGCGATGAACGCGACGATCCTGCTCGAGGTCACCGCGGCCGCGCTCGTGATGGTCGAGGTGGCGAGACGGCTCGTCGCGAGGCGCTCCTAACCCTACGTCACACCACTGGAGGTGCGCTTCCGCCGGCGCCGAGCGTCTTCTGCATCAGCACCGTGTCGAGCCAGCGTCCGTGCTTGAAGCCGACGTTCCTGAACGTGCCGACGTGCTCGAAGCCGAACTTCCGATGCAGCGCGATGGATCCCGCATTGGCGCTGTCGCCGATCACCGCGATCATCTGCCGCCACGGGCCGCGCTCGCATCGATCGATCAACGCGGCCATGAGCGCGCTGCCGATGCCGCCGCGCGCGGCGTTCGCATCGACATAGACCGAATGCTCGAGCGTGAAGCGATACGCCGATCGCGCCCGGTACATTCCCGCATACGCGTATCCGACCAGGCGCCCCTCGCGTTCGGCCACGATGTACGGACGGCCCGAGGACACCACCTCGCGGATGCGGCTGCGCATCTCCTCCTCGTCCGGCGGGATTTCCTCGAAGCTCGCCGAGCCGTGGCGCACGTGGTGCGCGTAGATGGCCGCAATGGCGGCGGCGTCGTGCTCGTTCGCATCGCGAATCTGCATCAGGGTTTCTCCCATTCGGGCTTGCGGCCGAATCGGGCCGCGAGGTAGTCGATGAACACGCGCACCTTCGGCGGCACGTGCTCCTTCTGCGGGTACACCGCGTAGATGCCGAGCTCGGGCAGGCGGTAATCGGCGAGCAGGCGCTGCAGCCGCCCGTCGCGCAGCATCGGCGCCACGTAGAAGCTCGGCGTCACGAGGATGCCGCGTCCCGCGATCGCCGCTTCCGCGAGCACGATGCCGTTGTTGATGCGCAGCTTGCCCGTCACCGCCACGGGAATCTCGCGGCCGTTGCGCGCGGTGAAGCGCCACACGTTCGCATTCGCGAGGTACGAGTAGATGAGGCAATCGTGGCCGGCAAGATCCTCCGGCGCGGCGGGCGCGCCGTGCTCGCCCAGGTAGGCCGGCGATGCGCAGGCCAGGGCGCGCGTCATCGCGATCTTTCTCGCGACGAGCGTGGAGTCCGTGAGCGCGCCGATGCGCACCGCCACGTCGATGCCTTCGGCGACGAGGTTCACGTAGCGGTCGTCCAGGTGGACGTCGAGCGCGATCTCGGGATACTCGCGCGAGAATTCCGCGATCGCGGGGCCGAGATGCAGGATGCCGAAGGACATCGGCGCCGAGACGCGCAGGCGTCCCCGGGGCGCGGCCTGGAAACGCGCGACGGCCGCTTCCGCTTCCTCGATGCGCTCGATCGCGCCGCGGCTCGACTCGAACAGCGTCGCGCCCGCCTCGGTGAGCGCAAGCCGCCGCGTGGTGCGGTGAAGCAGCCGCGCACCCAGGCGCTCCTCCAGCCGCGAGATGTACTTGCTCACCACCGCGCGCGAAAGGCCGAGGTCGTCCGCCGCGGTCGTGAAGCTGCCGCGCTCCACGACGCGCACGAACACCGCGATGTCGGCCAGGTTTTCCAAGGCGCCGTCATTCCCGCGAAGGCGGGAATCCCATTTATTCGTTCGTTTCCGTGAACAATGATATGCCGCGCGGGCGGCTGATCCAAGTGCCTTCTCCTCCTAGGATGGCTGCGTCGTCCAACCACACCCCAAGGAGATTCGTCATGAATTACGACTTCACCGCAGCCGCCACCTACTTCGCCGCGAAGAATGCCGCCACCACCGGCCCGCACGAGCTCTCGGGCGTGCTCGACCGCAAGGAGCCCGTCGTCGTGGTGGACGTGCGCTTCCCGAGCGACTTCGCGAAGTCGCACGTGCCCGGCGCGATCAACGTGCCGAAGGGCAAGTGGCACAACGCCGCGGGCCTCGCCAAGGACCGGCTCAACGTCCTCTACTGCTACGACCAGACGTGCCACCTCGCCGCCGAGGCCGCGCGCGAGCTGATCGCGCAGGGCTACCCGGTCGTCGAGATGGAAGGCGGCTTCGCGGCCTGGGAAGCGAAGAGCCTGCCGGTCGTCACCGCCGCGCCGAAGGCCGCGTGAGGAGGAGGCCATGAACCAAGACAAGCTCGCTCCCATCGGCGCGTTGGTCCTGCGCGTCGCGCTCGGCGTGATGTTCCTGGTGCACAGCCTCTACCTGAAGCTCGTGGTCTTCACGTTGCCCGGCACGATGAAGTTCTACGAGTCGCTCGGCCTGCCCGCCTGGGGCGCGCACGCGACCATCGCGGTGGAAGCCATCGGCGGCGTGCTGCTCATCCTGGGCTACCGCACGCGCTACGCGGCGCTCGCCACGCTGCCGGTGCTGCTCGGCGCGACGTGGGTGCACGCGAAGAACGGCTGGCTCTTCACCAACACCGGCGGCGGTTGGGAATATCCCGTGTTCCTCGCGATCGCGGTGATCGCGCAGGCCCTGCTCGGCGACGGCGCCCTCGCGCTTTCCGCCCGGCGGGAAACCGGGACGTACCCGGTTTCCAGGCCCTACGGTATAACGGCGGGATGATCCTCGAAGCCGCGCCGTTATCGGTGAAGCCCGGGCAGTCCGCTGCGTTCGAGGAAGCCTTCCGCAAGGCGCAGGCGATCATCAGCGCGATGCCCGGGTACCGCTCGCACGAGCTGCAGCGCTGCATCGAGCGCGAAGGCCAGTACCTGCTGCTCGTGCGATGGGACAGCGTCGCCGCGCACGAGGAGGGCTTCCGCAAGTCGCCGCAGTACCAGGAGTGGCGCAAGCTGCTGCACCACTTCTACGACCCGTTTCCGACGGTGCTTCACTACGAGGCCGTTTCGGGCGTATAACTCGCGCGATGAACCGCGGCCGCCTGAACCTGTTCGGACGCATCCTCGTCGTCACCCTGGTCCTCGGGCTGGGGGAGGTCGCGTATCTCGCGATCGACGCCTGGGGCGCGCAGGCGATCGACATGCGCTCGCTCACGATCCTGCTCGTCTACGCGCTCGCCCTCGTCGGGGGCATCGTCGGAGTGCTCAGCGGGCGCGACTTCCACCGCCAGGCGCCGGACGTCGACGGCCGTTCAGCCGGACACGGGTCGTAGCAGCGGCTGCGCGATGCGCACGTAGTCCTGCGCATCCAGCACCATCGAGCGGTCGAGCCGTCCCGCGTTGAATGCGATCTCGTCGTGGTTCTCGATCAGCGCGGGATCGACGACGAGCTTGATGTTGGGCGAGAACGAGAAGGGCGGGATCGCGCCGATGACGCAGCCCGTCTCGCGCATCGCTTCCTCGGGCGTGGCGAGCCCGGCCTTGCGCTTGCCCACGGCCTCGGCGACCTTCCTGAAATCCAGCTTGCGATCGCCCGGGAGCACGGCGAGCACGAACGTACCGACGCTGCGGCAGAACAGCGCCTTCGCGCCCTGGCTCGGCTTGGTGCCGCGGATCTGCGCGACCAGCTCCGATCGTCCCTCGGCGGGATGCTCGATCACGCGGAAGCGTGCGTGGTTGGCTTCGAGCAGGGCGACGAGCTTCTCGAAGACTAGCCCTTCGCCCACGAGTCCCTGAGCGTCACCGCGCGATTGAACACCGCTTTTTCCGGCGTGCTGTCGCGATCGCGCGCGAAGTATCCGTGGCGCTCGAACTGGAAGCGCTCGTCCATCCCGCAGTTCTCGAGGCTCGGCTCCACATACGCGGTGATCACCTTCTTCGCGTCGGGATTCACGTCGTCGAGATAGTTGCCCGTCGCCTTTCCGGGATTGGGCACGCGGAAGAGCCGGTCGTACAGGCGGATCTCGGCCTCGTGCGCGTGGTGCGCCGAGACCCAGTGGATGTTGCCCTTGACCTTCACCGCATCCGCGCCGGGCGTGCCGGATTTCGTCTCGGGCAGGTAGTCGCAGTGCACCTCGTCGATGCGGCCATCCGGACCCTTCGCATAACCGGTGCAGCGCACGACGAAGCCGTACTTGAGCCGCACCTGGTTGCCGGGATAGAGGCGGAAGTAGCCCTTGGCGGGCGCTTCCATGAAGTCCTCGCGCTCGATCCAGAGCTCGTTCGCCATCGGCAGCATGCGCTTGCCCCAGTCGGCCTTCTGCGGATGGTTCGTCGCGAAGCATTCCTCGACGTGTCCCTTGGGCCAGTTGTCGATCACGAGCTTCAACGGATCGAGCACCGCGATGCGGCGCGGCGCGGTCTCGTTGAGGACCTCGCGCTGCGTATCCTCGAACACGCCGTAGTCGATGACGGAATCGGACTTGGACACGCCCGCGCGGTCCATGAAGAGCCGGAAGCCCTCGGGCACGAAGCCGCGGCGCCGCGCGCCGACGATCGTGGGCATGCGCGGATCGTCCCAGCCATCCACGTGCTTCTCGCGCACGAGCTGGATGAGGAACCGCTTGCTCATCACCGTGTACGTGAGGTTGAGGCGCGAGAACTCGATCTGCTGCGGAAGCGGACGTTGCAGGCCGCCGAGCGTCGCGAGCCGTTCGAGCAGCCAGTCGTAGAAGGGTCGCTGGTCCTCGAACTCCAGCGTGCACAGCGAGTGCGTGATGTTCTCGAGCGCGTCCTCGATCGGGTGCGCGTACGTGTACATCGGGTAGATGTTCCACTTGGCGCCGGTGCGGTGGTGCTCGGTGCGCTTGATGCGGTAGAGCGTCGCGTCGCGCATGTTGATGTTCGGCGATTTCATGTCGCACTTCGCGCGCAGCACGTGCTCGCCGTCGGGATATTTGCCGTCGCGCATGTCGCGGAAGAGCTCCAGGTTCTCCTCCACGCTGCGGTTGCGGTAGGGCGACTCGATGCCGTGCTCGGTGAGCGAGCCGCGCGTGGCGCGCATCTCCTCCGCGGTCTGCGAATCGACGTAGGCATCGCCCGCCCGGATCAGCGCCTCGGCGAACTCGTACATCCAGTCGAAGTAGTCGGACGCGAAGTACAGGTTCTCGTCGCGCTCGCCCCAGTGATAGCCCAGCCAATGCACGGCGTCGAGGATCGCGTCGACGTACTCCTGCTCCTCCTTCTCCGGATTGGTGTCGTCGAAGCGCATGTGGCAGATGCCGCCGTAGTCCTGCGCCAGGCCGAAGTTGAGGCAGATCGACTTCGCGTGGCCGATGTGCAGGTAGCCGTTGGGCTCGGGCGGGAAGCGCGTGCGGATCTTCGCCGGGTCGGCAGGCGCGTCCTTGTGCTTCGCGAGCGGCCCCGGGGAGCCGGCCCACCGCCGGCCTGCGTACTTGCCTTCCGCCAGGTCGCGCTCGACGTGCTGGCGGATGAAGTTGGTGATGTGCGCGCCCTCGGGAGGTGTCCTCGAATCGTTCATCCCCCTATTTTGCCCTAGGCTGGATGGCCTAAACGGACGCATCACGCGGCAACGGCCGATTGTTGGCCCTTAAAATTCGGTTCATGATCCGCGCCCTCGCCGCAGCCGTCCTCGCCTTCGCCGCTTCGCTCGCCCACGCCGCCACCAGCGGCATCCCGCTCACGCCGACCAACGTGAGCATCCTGGGCGGGGAGACAAAAACCTTCTCGGCGCGCTTCCTCGACGCCCAGGGCCGGCCGGTGGCCGGCGAGGCGGTGACGTTCTTCGACGATGCCTGCGGCTGGTTTCCCAACAGCAGCGCATCCGCCATCGTGCGCACCGATGCGAACGGCGTCGCGTCGACCACCTTCACCGCATTCAACCAGGGCATCGTGTGCTGGGTCATCGCCGAGGCAGCGCCCGCGCGCGTGCGCTTCGACGTGCTCACTTACAACGCGGCCTCGGCTCGCATCACCGCGTCGCTCAGCCCGCCGCAGCCCCGGCCCGGCCAGCCGTTCAGCGTGACGGGCTCGGTGGCGGTCGGCATCTACAAGCTCTACGACCAGGACCTGTCGGTGCGCGTCGTTCCGGGCACCGCGGGCGCCGCGATCTCGCCCGGCAGCGGCAACACCGGCAGCACCGGATCGGTGTCCTTCGCCGTCGCCCCCGACGACCGGATCGGCGACTACGAGATCGAATTCACGTGGCGCGGCAAATCGCAGCGCATCCCGGTGAGGGCGCCGGAGAATCCGTGGAAGGACATGTGGTGGGCCGGCAGCGCGGAGAACGGCTGGGGCATGAGCATCGTCCAGCACGGCGACGTGCTCTTCAACGTGATCTACGCGTACGACGGCGCCGGCAAGCCCACGTGGTACGTGATGCCCGGCGGAAGCTGGAACGACGCGAAGACCGCCTTCCACGGCGCGCTGTACCGCCCGCACGGCACGCCTTTCTCGGCGTACGACGCGACGAAGCTCGCGGTGGGCTCCGCGGTGGGCGAGGCGATCCTGACGCTCGACAGCGGCAACAGCATCACGCTCGATTACGTGATCGACGGCGTGCCGGGCCGCAAGACGATCACGCGCCAGATGTTCGCGCCGCCGGATCCGCAAGCGCGGGTCGGGGACTTCGGCGACATGTGGTGGGGCGGCGCCGCGCAGAACGGATGGGGCATCGCCATGCTGCAGCAGTACGCCATCATCTTCGGCGTCTGGTTCACCTACGACGCGAACGGCGACGCCACGTGGTTCGTGATGCCGTCGGGATTCTGGAGCGGCACCTCGACGTACTCCGGGCGCCTGTACCGCACCACCGGCTCGCCATGGTTGGGCGCGCGCTACGACGCCGGCGCCTTCCGGAGCCTGGACGCGGGTGTCTTCAGCATCCGCTTCGCGGCCGACGGCAGCGCCACGCTCGACTACACGATCGACGGCCGCGGCGGCTCGCTCGCGTTGTCGCGCCAGCCGTTTTGATTACGGTCGTAACGGCGGGGGACTGAATCAATCCGGCGGCGCCGTTTCATAATCGGCGCGCGCTTCAAGGAGGACCCCCTATGAAAACGATCGTCTCCCGGCTCGGGCTCGCGATCCTGCTCTTGGCCGCGCTCGCGGCCCACGCCCTCACGGTCACGCCGCTGGCGGGCGTCTCCAACCAGGCATTCGCCCAGTCGACCTTCGCACCCGTCGTCCCGGCGGTCAGGGTCACGGATTCGCTCGGGCAGCCGGTCGCCGGCGCGACGGTGAAATTCTCGGCGGTCGGCTATACCGGCGCCAATGGCTCGATCTTCTTTCCGGGCGAAGGCTTCTCGTTCGAGAACGACTACGTCACGGCGACCGACGCCAACGGCATCGCGACCGCCGGCCTCGGCCCGATCGGCTATATCGCGGGCTCCTCCGGCGTGAACGTCACCGCGACGGCGCAGGGACCGCTCGGCCCCGAAGTTGCCACGACCAGCATCCCGCTCACCGTCACCGCGGGCGGCGCGACGCGCTTCTCGGTCGTGTCGGGCTCGAAGCAGAAGGCGCCGGCGGGCAGCAGCTTCGCGAGCCCGTGGGTCGCCCAGGCGCTCGACGCGCGCGGCCGTCCGGTGGCGAACGCGGCAGTCATCTTCTTCGCGACGGCGGATCCGGGCGTCGCCTCGGTCACCTTCGACGGAACGAACAGCGTCTGGGTGCGCGCCGACGCCAACGGCATCGCGACCTCCCCCATCCCCGTGGCCAACCTCGTCGAAGGCAAGGAAGAGGCCTTCGCCGCCACGCTCAATTTCGGCGTGAGCGTGAGCGACGCGTTCTTCAGCTACACGATCACGAAGGCCGCGACGGGCGGCGGTGGTGGTGGCGGCGGCGGATCGGGCGACGGCTGCGGCGCGCAACGCAAGGGCAACGGCAACTGCGGCAACGGCCACGGCGCCAACCACGGCAAGTAGCGGTTCCCCGGCGGATTCCGGTCGAGGTTGGAAGTTTCGCGCCGCGCAGGTATCGTGCGGCGTGTCTTCGCCGGGGGCGACTAATCTCATGGAAGCGCTGAAGGTCTCGACCGACGTCCTGTTCATCCTGCTCGGCGCGGTGATGGTGCTCGCGATGCACGCCGGTTTCGCGTTCCTCGAGCTCGGCACCGTGCGGCGCAAGAACCAGGTCAATGCGCTGATGAAGATCCTGGTGGATTTTTCGGTCTCCACCATCGCGTATTTCTTCATCGGCTACAGCCTCGCGTACGGCGTGCACTTCTTCTCCGGCGCCGAATCGCTCGCGCAGAAGAGCGGCTACGAGCTGGTGCGCTTCTTCTTCCTGCTCACGTTCGCCGCGGCGATCCCGGCGATCGTCTCGGGCGGCATCGCCGAGCGTGCGCGCTTCAATCCGCAGATCGCGGCGACCTTCCTGCTCGTCGGGCTCGTGTATCCCTTCTTCGAGGGCATCGCGTGGAACCAGGCGTTCGGCATCCAGGCGTGGCTGAAGTCGCACTTCGGCGAGGAGTTCCACGACTTCGCGGGCTCGGTCGTCGTCCATGCGGTCGGCGGCTGGATCGGCCTCACCGCGGTGCTGCTGCTGGGCGCGCGCCGCGGGCGTTACACGAAGGATGGCCGCGTCGTCGCGATGCCGCCGTCCAACATCCCGTTCCTCGCGCTCGGCGCCTGGGTGCTGTCGGTGGGCTGGTTCGGGTTCAACGTGATGAGCGCGCAGACCATCGACAAGGTGACGGGCCTCGTCGCGGCCAATTCGCTGATGGCGATGGCCGGCGGCACGATCGCGGGGCTCGTCGTCGGCCGCAACGATCCCGGCTTCGTGCACAACGGTCCGCTGGCGGGCCTCGTCGCCATCTGCGCGGGCTCCGACGTGATGCATCCGATCGGCGCGCTCGCCACGGGCGCCGTCGCCGGCGCGCTCTTCGTGTGGATGTTCAACGCGACGCAGAACCGCTGGAAGATCGACGACGTGCTCGGCGTCTGGCCGCTGCACGGCCTGTGCGGCACGTGGGGCGGCCTCGCGTGCGGCATCTTCGGATCGAAGGCCCTCGGCGGCATGGGCGGCGTGACCTTCATGAGCCAGCTCGCCGGCACCGCGCTCGGCATCGTGGTCGCCCTCGCCGGCGGCTTCGCGATCTACGGCGCGCTGCGCGCCATCGTCGGCATTCGGCTCGACCCCGAGCAGGAGTTCGACGGGGCGGACATCTCGATCCACAAGATCTCCGCGACGCCGGAAGAGGAGAGGAGTTGATTGGATTCCCGCCTTCGCGGGAATGACATTCCCCGCCTGCGCGGCACTCGTCATCCCCGCGTAGGCGGGGATCCAATCACTTTTTCTTCTTCTCCGGCTTTTCCGGCTTCGGGGGCGGCACGAAGGGGTCGCCCGCCAACGAGAGCTGCGGCTTCACCTTTTCGACGGTCGCGGCGTCGACCACCTTGGTGAGCTCGTCGAGCGACCGGTAATCGCCGTTCGCGGCGCGGTACTCGATGATTCGCTTGGCCGCGATCTTGTCGAGGCCCTTCACCCGCTGCAGCTCGCTTTGCTGCGCGGTGTTCACGTTGACGGTCGCGAAGGCGAGGACGGGAAGCGCGGCGGCGAGGGCGAGGATGCGTTTCATGGTCGGCTCCTAGCTGGCGCCGTGGCGCGCCACGATGTGGTCCTTCACGCCGTTGTAGATGTTCTCGGGAAGGATGCGCTTGGCGACCAGCTCGTCCTTCGAGCGATAGGGGCGGCCGTTCACGATGGCCCTGGCGCGCGCGGCGCCCACCCCGGGAAGGTCGCGAAGCTCCTGCTCCGTGGCGCGGTTGATGTCCAGGACCGCGGCGCGATGCTCGTTCGCGGCCACGCGCTTCTGCTCGCGCACCTCTTCACGCTGCGCCACGCGCTCCGGCGCATTCATGGCCTCGCCGCGCTGCGCACGCGCGTCCGAGCGGTCCTCGGCGCGGTTGTCGCGTTTCATCGGCGCGAGACCCGAGTTCTCTCCCGAGAAGGTCACATCCTTGCGGATCGCGGCGAGCGTCGCCTTGCCGATCCCCTTCACCTTGTCGAGGTCCTCGAGCGAGCGGAACGGCCCGTGCTGCGCGCGGTAGTCGACGATGGCCTGGGCCTTGACCGGCCCGATGTCCTTGAGCGACTCGAGCTCTTCCTTGCTCGCCGTATTCACGTTCACGGCGGCGAGGGCCACGCCGGCGGAGGCGAGCCAAGCCATCACGAATGCTATGAAGCGTTTCATGGTCGTTCTCCGAAACGGGCCGCTTGAGGCCGCATCACTGCTAGAGACCGGTCGCGCCAGGGCGCGTTGATGGGCCGTTTGGAGGGGGTGTTGCCTCTTATAATGCGAACCATTATCATTTGCCTTAAAACACCCACAATCCCCTGCCCACGGAGAACCCATGAACCGCCTTGCCGCCACCCTGCTCGCGTCCGCCGCTCTTACCGCCTTCGCGGCGGGTGAGCCGGAGTTCAGCCTCGTCATCCAGAACAACAAGTTCACGCCCGACCGCCTCGAAGTGCCGGCGGGCAAGAAGGTCAAGGTCAACATCGAGAACAAGGACGCCACGGCCGAGGAGTTCGAGAGCCACGACCTAAAGATCGAGAAGGTCATCCCCGGGAAGGGCAAGGGGGTCGTCTACGTCGGCCCGCTCAAGCCGGGCGAGTACAAGTTCGTGGGCGAGTTCCACGAGAAGACCGCCAAGGGCGTGATCGTCGCCAAGTGATGCGATAGATGTTCGGCACCGCGCTCATCGTCTTCCGCGAAGTCCTCGAGGCCGCGCTCATCATCGGCATCGTGGGCGCGGCCACGCGCGGCATCGCGCAGCGCGCGCGCTTCATCGTGGGCGGCGTGCTCGCGGGCCTCGCCGGCTCGATCGCGGTCGCCGGCGGCGCGGATCTCATCGGGCAGCTCGCCGAGGGCATGGGCCAGGAGCTCTTCAACGCGACGGTGCTGGGCATCGCCGTGGTGATGCTCGCGTGGCACAACATCTGGATGTCGGTGCACGGGCGCGAGCTCGCCGAGAACGCGAAGCAGGTCGGGACCGAGATCCGCAACGGCGCGAAGACCCTGACCGTGCTGCTCGTGGTGATCGCGGTCGCCGTGCTGCGCGAAGGCTCGGAGACGGTGCTCTTCCTCTACGGCGTGGCGCTCTCGGGCGAGCACTCCGTGGGCACGATGGTGCTCGGCGGCGCGATCGGCCTCGCCGGCGGCGCGTTGCTGGGGTGGCTCGTGTTCGCCGGCCTGCTGAAGATTCCGCTGCGCTGGTTCTTCACCGCCACCTCGGTGCTCGTGCTGCTGCTCGCCGCGGGCATGGCCTCGCAATCCGCGCGCTTCCTCATCCAGGCGAACGTGATTCCCAGCCTCGCCTCGCCCGTGTGGGACACCTCGGGCGTGGTTTCGAATGCCTCCGTGATCGGCAAGGTGCTTCAAGGCCTGGTGGGATACGACGCGCAACCCGCCGGCATGCAGCTCGCTTTCTACGTCTCGGTGATCCTCGTCATCTGGGCGGGCATGGCCTGGGCCCGCCGCCGCACCGAAAACAACCCGTAAGCAAAAGGACTCCCATGAAGAAGACCGTCCGGCTCATCGCAGCCGCCGCTCTCGGCTTGCCGCTGTTCGCGATCGCGGGCCCCGACGATTACATCATCACGCCCAACGTCGAATACGGCGAGCACGAGATCGACGCGAAGTACGGGACGGAATACTTCAAGGACGCGAAGGCGCGCGAGAGCGCGGGCTCGATCGGCTACGGCTGGGGCGCGAGGCAGTGGCTCTTCCTCGAGGGCTACCTCAAGTACCACAAGGAAGCGGGCGACAAGACGAAGTACGACGCGGTCGAGCTCGAGAGCCGCTTCCAGCTCACCGAGCACAACCAGTATCCGGTCGACGTGGGCTTCGTCGCGGAGTTCGAGGTGCCCAAGGAGCACAAGGTCGAGGGCTACGAATTCAAGTTCGGCCCGCTCTTCCAGATGGACACCGGCCCGCTGCGCTGGAACGCCAACCTCCTCTTCGAGCGCCATTACCACGGCGAGGAGCCCAGCCAGATGGAGATGGGCTACCAGCTGCAATCGCGCTACGACTTCTCCGGCGACCTCGGCGCCGGCGTGCAGGCGTTCGGCGACCTCGGCAAATGGAACCACTGGGCCGCGCATTCGGAGCAGGAGCACGTGGCGGGCCCCGCGATTTTCGGGCGCATGAAGCTCGGCGGGCGCAACCAGATCAAGTACAACGCCGCCTACCTGTTCAAGGCGAGCGACGCTGCCCCGGATAATCGTTTCCGCGTGCAGGTTGAGTACGAGTTCTAGGTTTGCGACAGTACGAGTTACGCCGCCCAAAGGCCTTCAGACGCAGATGAACGCGGATGAACGCAAATGAACCCGGAAAATTATCTGCGTTTATCTGCGTTCATCTGCGTCGAAAGGTCTTTTGGTTCGGTCACTCTGGACCGCCGTTGATGTAGCACGAGGCTTCCCAATCCAATGAGGACGATCGCGGCGAAGGCCCACAGCTCCACATTGCGTAAATCGTCGAGCACCGCCTCGAGCGCGCTGCCGAAGAGATAGCCGAGCCCGGCGATGAGCGGCGCCCAGATCGCCGCGCCGATGAAGTTGTAGACGAGGAATTTCCACGCGGGCACGCGCCCCATCCCCAGCAGGATCGGACCCACGATGCGGAAGCCGTACATGAACCGGATCATCACGATGAGCGGCGCGTGCCAGCGCGCGAGCAGCGCATCGAAGCGCACCGCGCGCTCCTGCGCGCCCGGGAAGCGCTGCAGGATCTGCTGCCCCTTCCTGCGTCCCAGCCAGAAGTAGAACTGGTCGCCCGCGAAGCCGCACACCATCGCGATCACGACGACCATCGTGAAATCGAGGTAGCCCCGGTACGCGGCGAGGCCCGCGAGCGCGAGGATGGTCTCGCCCTCGAGGAACGCGCCGATGGCGACCGTCAGGTATCCGTACGCGTCGATCAGGCCGGGAAGGTCGAGCGGCATCGCTATCGAATGAATGGGGGCGTCTGGAACCGCAGCCCGATCGTGAACCAGCGTTCGCCGTCAGACAGGAAGCGCCCGCCGTAGGTTGCGTCCAACTGGACGACATCCTTCACCAGCTCGTAGCGCATGCCCACCTGGTAGCGCGGCCGACCGGGGTCGAAGTGGAAGACCTCGGGAATGAATTGCAGGTCGGCCGAGAGGTCGATCTCGACGCCCAGTCCCCACGTCGGCACCAGTCGCTTTTCATCGCGGCGGTACGCGGTCCCTGCATTCACGTGCACGGTCCAACGGTCGTCGTCCATCGACTTGCTGAACGGCACGTTCACGTATGTGTCGCCCGGCCAGTCGTTCTCCAGCGCGCGGCGCGGATGGCGAACCGTGCCGAGAACGACCGCGGCGCCCCAACCGTTGGTCTCCATCGTACGCAGCGATGTCTTGCCCTGGAGCACCGTGTCCGTGAGTCCCTGCGAATCGGCGTGCGTGCGCGCGCCGCCGAAGGTGAGCTCGAGGTTGCCGGTGAAATTGCAGGCCGGCAGCGCCCAGTATTCGGTGGAGTGCGGATCGCGCCGAATCCACGCCTCGAGCTGGCATGCCTTCGCGTCGAGGAGCCGGGCATCGTCGATGATCATCGGGCGCGCGGCCTGCACGTCGGCCGTGCCCGCGAGCGCGAGCGCCGCGCCGGCGAGGCGCCCGCGGCTCACGCGGCGTCCACGCCCGGGAACGAGACGATCACCCGCGTGCCCGTCGCATGCGCCGCCGCATCGGCCACTTCGATCGTCGCGCCATGGCGTTGCGCGATCTCGGCGACGATGGCGAGCCCCAGCCCGCTGCCGTCCGACTCGCTGCGCAGCCGATGGAAACGCTCGAAGATGCGCGCGCGCTCTTCCGTCGGGATGCCGGGACCGTCGTCCTCCACCTCGAGGAAGGCGCGGCCGGAGCGCGCGATCGTGGCGATCGTCACCGTGCGCGCGCCATAACGGCACGCATTGTCGACGAGGTTGGACGCGAGCTCTCCCACCAGCACGGCATCGCCGCGAATCGGCGCCGGCTGCAGGTCGAACTCCAGCTCGACGTCGCCCGCCAGCCGCAGCCACGACTCGGCATGGCCGCGTGCGATCTCCGCGAGATCGCAGGGATCGCGCTTCGCCGTGGGATTGGACGTTGGATCGGCGGCGGCGAGCGAGAGGATCTGCTGCGCGAGGCGCGCGAGGCGCGCCGCCGCTTGGTGCGCATGGCCAAGATGCGTGGCGGCCTCGGACCCGGTGCGCGCGAGGTCGATCTGCGTGACGAGCCCCGCGATCGGCGTGCGCAGCTGGTGCGCGGCGTTCGCGATGAACCGCGCCTGCGTCTCCTGCGCGCGCCGCAGGCGGCCGAGCATGTCGTTCAGCTCGCGGATCAGCGGCTGCAGCTCCTCGACGAGGTGGCTGTCGTCGACGGGCGAGAGATCCACGTGCGAGCGCTGCTGCAGCTCCTTGCGCAACCGCTCCACGGGCTCCAGGCCGCGGCGTACCGCAAAGATGAGGGCGGCCACCGCGGCGATCGAGAGCAACGTGACCGGCGTGATCGCCGACACGAGCGCATCGCGGGCCGCGCGGTCGCGCTTGGACCGCGTCTCGCCCGCCACGATCATCGCGGATTCGCCGGCGATGTAAGTCGTGAGCGCCACCACCCGGATGCGCGTCCCCAGGCGCCGGTCGTCCCAGAACAGCGGCACATCGTCGCGGAACGGCGGCGGCGAGGGCAGCGCGGGATCGCCGGCGACGAGCCCGCCCTGCGCATCCTTGATCGCGTAGAAGATCTGGTCCGCGCTATCGGCGCGCAGGACCGCGTCGGCCTGCTCGGTGAACGCGAGCGCGAGCTTGCCCTCGCGTACGCGCAGGTATGGGACGAGTGCGCGCGCCGTGTCGCCCAGGTCGTGGTCGTAGGCCGAGTTGAGCCGCCGCTCCATGAACACGTAGGCGCCATAGGAGCCCACGGCGCCCACGATGACCAACGGCGGAAGCAGCCATGCGAGCAGCGTCCGCTCAAGGCTTCGCATTGACCGGCGCTTCGACGAGGTATCCGAGGCCGCGGATCGTGCGGATGACGATCCCCGCGGGCTCGAGCTTCGCGCGCAGCCGCGAGATGTGCACCTCGATCGCATTCGGCGAGATGTGCTCGTCCCAGGACGCGACCGCGCCCGCGATCTTGTCCTTGCCGACGATCGCGCCCACGTTCGACAGCAGGTACTCGAGGATGGCGTACTCGCGCTGCGACAGCTCGAGCGGCTTGCCGTCGACCATCGCGCGCTTGCGCTCGAGGTCCACCGCGAGCGAGCCGTGCTCGATCACGCGCGACTTCATCGCGCGGCCGCGGCGCGCGAGCGCGGAGACGCGCGCGACCAGCTCTTCCGTCGCGAACGGCTTGGCGAGGTAGTCGTCGGCGCCCACCGTGAGGCCGTGCACGCGGTCGGAGACCGCGTCGCGCGCCGTGAGCACGAGCACCGATTGCTGCCCGCCGCGCGAACGCAGCTTCCGCAGCCAGGTGAAGCCGTCCATTCCGGGCAGGCCGATGTCGAGCACGAGCAGGTCGACGTCGGTCACTTTGAGCGCCGCATCCGCCGCTTCGGCGCTCGACACGGCATCGACGACGTAGCCCGCGCGCCGCAACGTTTCGGTGAGCCCGTTGGCGAGGAGCCGGTCGTCTTCCACGATGAGGATGCGCATGGCGATCAATTGGGGTCGTACCCCAATTTCGATAATTCAGCTTGGCGCCATTAAACCGGAATTCCGTTAATTGGGGTACGACCCCAATTAATTACAGATTCGCGAAAGCTTGGGGCGGCAAGATGACCATCCCAGATGCGCTCCGTGCTCGTTCCCATCTTGTTCGCCGCCGCGACACCGTCCCACGCGCAGGCGCCTTGTCCGCCGGCGCTGCCGCAGCCGCTCACGCTCGGCGCCGCGGAGGCGCGCATCGAGCGCTGCAATCGCGAAGTGCGTGCGGCCGCGCTCGCGGTCGATGCCGCGCAGGCCGATGTGCGCATCGCGGGACAGCGCCCCAATCCGACGCTTGCGTTCACGATGAGCAACTACAGTCCCTCGAAGGGCATCGGTCCGGGATCGCTGAAGGACAAGCAGTTCGACCAGGCGCTGCACCTGGAGCAGCTGATCGAGCGCGGCGGCAAGCTCGAGCTGCGCATCGCGCAGGCGGAGGCCGGCCTCGTGGCGTCGCGCGCGGACCTCGCCGACCAGAAGCGCCAGCAGCGCCTTGCCGTACGCACTGCGTTCTTCGATCTGGCCGCGGTGCAGGCGCGTGTCACGCTGCAACGCGAGTTCGTCTCGCTCGCCAACGAGACCGTCGATGCAGCGCGGCACCGCTTCGAGTCGGGTGACGTGGCTGCGGCAGAGGCGAATCGTTTCCGCCTCGACGCCATGCGTGCCGAGAACGATTTGCGGCAAGCGCGGACGGACCTGTTCAAGGCGCGCCTGGACCTCGCGCGCCTCCTCGGTGCGGAATCGATGGCGCCGTCGCTCGAGGTCGCGCCCGAATGGCCCGCCGTGCCGTTCGCCGGAGAGGGCGCCGAGCGCGCGGACATCGTCGCCGCGAGGCATCGCGTGATCGCCGCCGAGGCCGCGCGCGAGCTCGCCCGCCGGCTCGGCACGCGCGACGTCACCGTCGGCCTGGATGCGGAGCGCTCGCCCGTCACCGAGGCCAATCCCACCGCGAACGGCATCACGTACGGCGTCTCGCTCTCCATCCCGTTGTTCATGCACCACCGCAACGAGGGCGAGATGCAGCGCGCGCTCGCCGATCTCGAAACCTCGCGCGCCACGCTCGAGAAGGTCCGCGCGCAGGCCGAGGCGGAGGCGCGCGTCGCGGACGAGGAGTGGCAGTCGGCGAAGCGGCGCCGCGAGCGCCTCGAGGCCGAGGTTCGTCCCATCGCGCGCCAGGTCGCCGAGGCCGCCGAGTATGCGTATTCGCGCGGCGCCACCGGCGTGCTCGACCTGCTCGACGCGCGCCGCTCGCTCAAGGCCGTGGAGCTCGACGAGCTGCAGGCCCGTGCCGAAGCCGCGAAAGCGTGGGCGCGGCGCGAGGCCGCCGTGGAACCCGCGCCCGCCATGCCATGAAGAACCAGCATTCGGTCGAGGCGTTCTGTGCGCTGCTCTTCGCGGTGTGCGTGCTCGTCGCGCTCATGCTCCTCACCGGCTGCACGAAGGCGCAGGAGATGGCCTCGGACCCGAAGCCGATCGTGCAAGGGCAGCAAGTCGTCTTTCCCGGCGGCTCGGCGGCCATCCAGCGCATCGGCGTCGAACGCGTCGCGGCGCCCACCGAGCGCGACCTGCTGTTGCCCGGGCGCCTCGCGTGGGACGAGGACCGGACCGTGCGCGTGTATCCGCCGTTCGCGGGCCGCGTGACGCGCATCCTCGCGCCAGTGGGTGCCACGGTGAAGGCGGGGCAGCCGCTGGCGGAAGTCGCCTCGCCCGATTTCGGGCAGGCACAGGCGGACGCACGCAAGGCGCAGGCGGACCTCGCGCTCGCGGGCAAGTCGCTCGAGCGCGCGCGCGACCTCAACGCGCACGGCGTGCTCTCGACGAAGGAGCTGCAGCAGGCGGAAGCCGAGGGCGCGAAGGCGCGCGCGGAGGCGGATCGCGCGCAGCAGCGCTTGCGCGCGTACGGCCAGTCGGCCGACGGCGGCGCCTTCACATTGACGAGCCCCATCGCCGGCACCGTGGTCGAGCGCAACCTCAATCCGGGCCAGGAGCTGCGCACGGACGCGAGCGGCACGCCGCCCCTCTTCGTGATCTCCGATCCCACCAGGCTCTGGATCACGCTCGACGCCGCGGAGACGCAGCTCGCTTACCTCAAGCCGGGCATGCAGATCGTGGTGTCGAGCAACCAGTTTCCCGACGATGCGTTCGCGGGCGAGGTGAAGCAGATCGCGGACTTCATCGATCCGGCCTCGCGCATGCTCAAGGTGCGTGGTGAGGTGCCGAATCCCGGGCGCGTGCTCAAGGCCGAGCAGTTCGTGAACGCGCGCATCCGCGTGCCGAAGGCCGACGTGCCGATGGTGGACGCGCGCGCCGTGTACCTCGCCGGCAATCGCACCTTCGTCTTCCAGCGCATCGGCCCCGCGAGATTCGCGCGCCGCGCCGTGCGCGTGGGCCCGCAGAGCGAGGGCCGCATGCCGGTGATGTCCGGCCTCAGGGAAGGCGACGAGGTCGTCGTATCGGGCAACCTGTTCCTGGAGCAGATGGTGGCGTCGGCGCGCACCGAGCCGCTGGAGACGACCGCGGCGAAGTCGCCCTAGATGTAGATGCGCAAGCTGATCGCGTTCTCGCTGCGGCAGCCGCTGTTCGTCCTGCTCGGCACCCTCGTGTTCGCGGCCGCGGGGATCATTGCGTTCAATTACCTTCCGGTCGAGGCGTTCCCGGACGTCTCCGACACGCAGGTGAACGTGATCGCGTTGTACCCGGGACGCGCCGCGGAAGAGGTCGAGCGCCAGGTCACGATCCCGATCGAGACCGCGCTCTCGTCGGTGCCCAACGTCGTGAGGAACTTCTCGCACACCCAGTTCGGGCTGTGCTTCATGATCCTCACGTTCGACGACAAGCCGAACGACCAGCAGGTGCGCCAGCAGGTGCTCGAGCGCCTGCGCGGGATCGACCTGCCGCCGGGCGTCGAGCCCGAGATGGCGCCGCTCGCCACCGCCATCGGCGAGATCTTCCGCTTCCGCCTGCGCGGCGACCACCTCGCGCCGCAGGAGCTGCGCACGCTCCAGGACTGGGTGGTCGAGAAGCAGCTGCGCCTGGTGCCCGGGGTAGCGGACGTCGTGACCATGGGAGGCACGATGAAGCAGTACGAGGTGAGCCCCGACCTGGCGAAGATGCGCGACTACAGGATCACGCTCGCGCAGCTGTTCACGGCGCTCTCGCGCGCGAACTCCAATGCGGGCGGCGGCGCGGTGAGCCAGGGAAGGCAGCAGTATCTCGTGCGCAGCCTCGGCAGCTTCCGCACCTCGGCGGACATCGGCGACGTGGTGGTGGCCGAGAACAAGGGCACGCCGCTGCTCGTGCGCGACATCGCGGACGTGCGCGTGGGCTCGGCGCCGGCGCAGGGGCTGGCAGGACAGGACGACGCCGACGACATCGTCAACGGCATCGTGGTGATGCGCAAGGGCGAGAACCCGTCGCGCGTGCTCGAGGCGCTCAAGGAGAAGATCGAGTACGTCAACGCGAAGGTGTTGCCGAAGGGCGTGGAGATCGTGCCGTACTACGACCGCTCGTGGCTCATCGCGAAAACGCTGAGGACGGTCTTCACCAACCTCACGGAAGGCGCGATGCTCGTCACGCTCGTCCTCTTCCTCTTCCTCGGCAACCTGCGCGCGGCGCTGATCGTGGCGGCGGTCATTCCGCTGTCGTTGCTCGCAACGTTTCTCGGCTTGAGCCTGGTCGGCATCCCCGCGAACCTGCTCTCGCTCGGCGCCATGGACTTCGGCATCATCGTGGACGGCGCCGTCATCGTCGTGGAGAACATCGTGCGCCGGCTGGGGGAGCTCACCGACGTCGGCCAGCAGGATGCGAAGAAGCGCATGACCGCCGTGCGCGACGCGACCTTCGAGGTCGGGCGGCCCACGCTTTTCTCGATGATCATCATCATCGCCGCGCACATCCCGATCTTCACGCTGCAGCGGCACGAGGGGCGCATCTTCTCGCCGATGGCCTGGACGGTGACCTCGGCGCTGGTCGGCTCGCTGGTGCTTTCGCTCACGCTCGTGCCCCTGCTGTGCCTCAAGTGGCTGCGCAAGGACATCGCGCACGGCGACAACCGGCTCGTCGAATCGCTCAAGCGCCGCTACGAGCCGCTGCTGCGCTGCGCGATCGAGCGTCCGCGGCTTGTTGCGGGCGTTGCGGTCGTGGCGCTGGCCGCGAGCGTGGCGGTCGGCACGCAGCTCGGCAGCGAGTTCCTGCCCGAGCTGAATGAAGGAACGACGTGGGTGAACGTGACGCTGCCGCCCTCGGTGTCGCCACAGGAGGCGCAGGAGCAGGTGAGGGCGGTGCGCGCCGCGCTGCACGCGGTGCCGGAAGTGGAGACCGTGATCTCGAAGGTCGGGCGCCCGGACGACGGCACCGATCCGAAGATCTTCAATTCGGCCGAGTTCTACGTGGGGTTCATCCCGGAATCGCGATGGCGCGCGGGCAAGGGCAAGGAAGACCTCATCAGGGAGATGGACGCGGCGGTGTCCGCCATTCCCGGCATGGAGCCTTCGTTCTCGCAGCCCATCCGCGACAACGTGCTGGAGAGCATCTCGCAGGTCGACGGGCAGATCGTGATCAAGGTGCGCGGCGAAGACCTGGACCGCATCAACGACGAGGCGCGGCAGATCCTCGAGCGCATCGTGACCGTGCCCGGCGTGGCGCGCGCGTTCATCGATCGCGCGGGGGCGTTGCCGCAATACGTGATCGACATCGACCGATCGGCGGCGGCGCGCTACGGCGTGAACGTCGGCGACATCCAGGACCTGGTCGAGACGGCGCTCGCGGGCAAGGCCACGTCGGAGCTGTGGGAGGGCGAGAAGCACTTCAGCGTGGTGGCACGTCTGAAGGCGGGCGAGCGCGAGCCGGCCAACCTGCCCAATTTGCTCGTGGCGACGCCCTCGGGTGCGCAGGTGCCGTTGTCGCGCATCGCCCGCTTTCGCGCGATCTCCGGCGCCATGGACATCGCGCGCGAGAACGGGCGGCGCGTGGTGTCGGTCGGGGTCTTCATTCGCGATCGCGACATGGGCAGCGTCGTGCGCGACATGCAGAAGCGCGTCGCGGCGGGCGTGGCCCTTTCGGCCGGCGACGAGGTGACCTGGTCGGGCGAGTTCGAGAACCAGGAGCGCGCCATGAAGCGGCTGTCGTGGATCGTGCCGCTGTCGATCGCGCTCATCTTCCTGCTGCTGTTCGACGCGTTCAGCTCGGTGAAGAGCGCGCTTCTCATCGTCGCGAACATCCCGTTCGCGATGATCGGCGGCATCCTCGCGCTCTTCGTCACCGGCATTCCGGTCTCGGTGTCGGCCGCGATCGGCTTCATCGCGCTCTTCGGGCAGGCCGTGCTCAATGGCGTCGTGATGGTCACGCACTTCAACCAGCTGCGTGCCGAGGGCCTGCCGGTGCGCGAGGCCGTCCTGCAGGGCTCGCTCGTGCGCCTGCGCACGGTGCTGATGACGGCGCTGCTCGCGATGTTCGGCCTGCTGCCCATGGCGCTCTCGCATTCCATCGGCGCCGAGACCCAGCGTCCCCTGGCCGTCGTCGTGATCGGCGGCCTGATCTCGGCCACGCTGCTCACGCTGTTCGTATTGCCCACGCTGTATCGCGTCGCCTACGACCGAAAAATAATTGGGGTCGTACCCCAATTAAGATAACTGCCTTCTTGAATTAAATTAATTGGGGTACGACCCCAATTAATCTTATGCGATCCATCCTGATCCTTGCTGCACTGCTGGCCGGTTGCGCGACGACGCCCACGTTCGACCTGCAGGCCCACCGGGGCGGGCGCGGGCTGGCGCCCGAGAACACGCTGCCGGCGTTCGCGAAGGCGCTGGAGATCGGGGTGGCGACCCTGGAGCTCGATACGGGTGTGACGAAGGATGGCGTCGTCGTGGTATCGCACGAGACGTTCGTGAATCCCGACCTGGCGCGCGGGCCCGATGGAAAGTGGCTCGAGAAGCGCGGGCCGTCGATCCACGAGATCACGTATGCCGAGCTGCAGCAGTACGACGTCGGGCGGCTGAACCCCGCGACTGGTTACGGCAAACGCTATCCCGAGCAGGTCGCGGTCGACGGCACGCGCATCCCGCGGCTGGCGGACGTGTTTGCGCTGGCACGCGGTACGCGAGTGCGATTCAACATCGAGACGAAGATCTCGCCGCTGGCGCCTGCCGATACTTTGGCGCCCGAGGCGTTCGCGCGCCGGGTGATCGAGGAGATTCGCGCGAACCGCATGGCATCGCGATCGACGCTGCAGTCGTTCGATTGGCGCACGCTGCAGGCCGCGCAACGCATCGCGCCGGAAATCCCGGCGGTCTATCTCACCGCGCAGCAGCGCTTTCTCGACAACATCTGCGGCGGTCCCGCGGGCGGCAAGCCGGATCCGAACGCCGCCGAGTGCCAGCCCTCGCCATGGACCGCGGGCTTCCAGCTTCGCGACCACGGCTCCGTCCCGCGCATGGTGAAGGCCGCCGGTGGCGCCATCTGGTCGCCCTGGTACGGCGACATCGATGCGGAGAAGCTCCGCGAGGCCCACGCCCTGGGCCTCAAGGTGATCGTCTGGACGGTCAACGATCCCGAGCACATCCAGCGCATGCTCGCCCTCGGCGTCGACGGCCTCATCACCGACCGTCCGGACGTGGCGAAGAAATTAATTGGGGTCGTACCCCAATTAAGATAAGCAGGAAGCTGAATTAAGTTAATTGGGGTACGACCCCAATTAATTTTCCCAATTAATTTTCCACGCGCCTCCGGCCTCGCTTCTCGTCGACGAACGCGAGGATGACCAGCGAGATCAGGAAGAAGACGGCGGTGAAGAGGATGGCGAGGCGGTGGTTGCCGCCGGTGATCCAGGTGACGGCGCCGTAGGTGACGGGGCCGAGGATCGCGGCGAGGCGGATGGCGAAGCCCCACAGGCCGAAGAATTCGGCGCTGCGGGCGGCGGGTGAGAGGTAGGCGACCAGCGCGCGTCCCGCCGACTGGCTCGAGCCCATGCAGAGTCCGGCGAGGTTGGCCGCGACCCAGAACGTCGCCCGGGTCTGCGAGTAATACGCGACCACGCACATCGCCACCCACACCGCGATCGTGAAGCGCAGCGCCATCACCTTGCCCATGCGGTCCTGCGCATAGCCGAAGCCGAAGGCGCCGATCGCCGCGGTCACGTTCACCAGGAGCACCAGCATGATGGTGTCCTGCGTCTTGAATCCCATCACCTGCTCGGCATAGATCGCGGCGAGCGCGATGACGGTCGCCACGCCCGCCTGGTAGAAGACGCCGCACGCGAACACGAGGAGCAGGTCGCGATAGGTCCGGGCCGAGCGCGCCGTCTCCAGCAATCGCGTGAGCGCCGCACGCGCACCGGGCACGCTCGCAGGCTGTGCGCGCTCCTTCAGCCAGAGGAACGTGGGCAGCGCGGCGAGCGCATACACCGCGGCGGTGATGATCATGGTGCCGCCGACCGCTTCGCCCGTCGTCGATCCGCGCGACTCTGCCGTCATCACCCACGCGAGGCACAGCGCGAGCGCGAGGATGCCGCCGAAGTAGCCGAGGCTCCAGCCCCATCCCGACACCTTGCCGAGCGCGTGCGGCGCGGCGAGCTCCGGCAGGAAGGCGGCGCACAGGTTCTCGCCCATCGAGTAGGCGAAGTTGGATACGACGATGAATGCCACGGCGTAGCCCACGTTGCCCGGCTTGGCCCACGCGAGCGCGACGGTGCCGACGATGCAGGCGATCGTCGACCAGGCGAGGGCGCGCTTCTTCGCGGCGTGCGCGTCGGCCCAGGCGCCGACGACCGGACCGGCGAACATCACCAGCGCGTACGACATCGACAGCGCGACCGTCCACGCGAACGTCGCCCACGGCGCGTTGCCCGCGATGGCGGACACGAAGTACGCGTTGAAGACCGCGGTGAGCACGACGGTGGTGTAGCCCGAGTTGGCGAAGTCGTACATCGCCCACGCGACCACCTCGCGCCGCGCGACGCCGGGATTGAGGCTGGCCGTCGTGCTCATCGGGGGCGCGTCCCCGGGATGGTTCCCGGACGTTCGTTCATGGCTCCCATTTCGGCATCGTCTTGAGCATTTCCTGGGCGTGCTCGAGCGCGCGGTCGCGGCTGAGCTGCAGGTCGGTCAGCGTGAGGGGCACCGTCTCGTCGGGAATGACGCCTTCGCCTTCGATGCGCTTGCCGTTCGACATGACGAAGCCGACCTCGCTGTACGCGAGCTCCGCGCCGCCGGGGACGTGCGCATAGCCGAGGTAGCCGAGCAGGCAGCCGCAGCTGGGCTCGCCGATCACCTTCGCGCGGCCGGTCGCCTGCATCGTGCCGGCGAAGAGCTCGCTGCCGCTCGCGCTCAAGGCGTCGACCAGGATCACCACGGGGCCGCGGTAGGCGTTTGGGCCGCCGTCGACCACGCGGTGCAGCTTGATGATCTCCACCGCGCCGAAGAGCACCGAGACCGGGGCGCCGGTGCGCGTCGTGGCGCGTCCCACTTCCGTGCGCTTCGTGAAGAAGCGGTCGAGCATCTGGTTGACGGCATGCACCGAGCCGCCCGGGTTGCCGCGCACGTCGATCACCAGGCCCGGCGTCTTCGAGAGCTCGTCGAGGCGCTCGAGCGCCCGCAGGACCATCGCGACGTTCCAGTTGCTCAGCCGCAGGTAGCCGAAGCCCGAGGGGAGGATGCGGTGCGTGGTGGTCGGGTTGTAGTCGATGCGGCGGCGCTTGAGCGTGATGTCGAAGGTGCTGCCGTCGGCCCGCGCGAACGTGAACGCCACGCTCGTGCCCACCTCGCCGAAGATGATGCGCCGCACCGCGCGCAGGTGCCGCGCACGGTCCGTGGAGTCGTAGCGCTCGTCGGCGAGCAGGCGATCGTAGGCGAGCTGCGCGGGCTGCCCGTCGATCCGCGCGATCGTCATCCCCGGGCGCAGGCCGGCCCACCACGCGTCCGATTCGCGGTTCACGTAGACGACCGCGAGCTTGCCGTCGATGGGCATGAAGTAGAAGCCGAGCGAGATGCCCTGGTCCTGCTTGCGCAGCTCGACGCGCCGCGGCGACTCCACGCGCGTATGCGAGTCGTGCAGCTCGCCCGTCATGCGGTCGAGCACGTCCCAGAACGCGTCGTCGCTCTTCGCCGCCATCGCGAGCGGCCGGTAGCGCTGCCCCGTCGCGCGCCAATCCACGCCGTTGAAGCTCGGGTCGTGGTAGTGCTCGTCGATCGTGGTCCACACGAAATCGAACGCCCGCTGCCGCGCCTCCGCATCCAGCGGATGCTGTCCCGCCGACGGCACCACCTCGCTCGGCAGCCCCCGCGCCTCCCCGAACTGCCGCCCGAACACGTTGTGCGGATCGAGGAAGGTGCAGGAGGTGAGGAGGCAAAAAATAATTGGGGTCGTACCCCAATTAATTAAATGCTGTCGACGTTTCCGCCGCGCGGCCGTTATTGCTTCATGGCACGCCCTCGCAGACTTCGAATCGTCGACTACCCGTTCCACGTCATCGTGCGCGGGACCAACCGACAACCCATTTTCCGCGGCGAGGGCGATCGCATCTTTTTCCATCGCATCCTCGCGGATGCGGCCGCCGCGAACGGCGTCGCCGTCCATGCCTACGTGCTCATGACGAATCACATGCACCTGTTGGCGACCGGATCCCAGGTCGACTCCATCAGCAAGACCATCCAGGCCCTGGGCCGGCGCTATGTGCGGTACTTCAATTTTCTGCATGAGCGGAACGGGACGCTGTGGCAGGGCCGGTTTCATTCTTCCGTGGTGGATACCGATCGGTACTTCCTGGTTTGCCAGCGATATATCGAGCTCAATCCCGTCCGAGCGGGAATCTGCCGCCATCCGACCGAGTTTCCATGGTCGAGTTACCGGCACTATGCCAGAGGCACGCTCGACGACCTCGTCACGCCTCACCTGTTGCATTCCGCCTACGACCGCGATTCGTACCCGCGGATGTTCGAGCAGGAATTGACGGTAGAGGAAGTCGCGGCCATTCGAGATGCCGTCAATCATGGGCTGCCGCTGGGCGACGAGTCTTTCCGCGATCGTCTCGCCACCATGACCGGCCGGCGTACCGAGCGCCACCCGCGAGGCCGACGACCGCGGGCCGAGGCGCCGCAACAGGCGGAATTAATTTAATTGGGGTACGACCCCAATTAATCAACCTCGCTGCGCTTGAGCAGGTAGTCGAGGCCGCCGACGCGGTACCAGCGATAACCGTAGGGCTCGAGGAGCACGTCGTGGCGGCCGCGCTTGCCGGCGCGGCTGTGCTGGTCGGTGAGCAGGTTGACGAGGAGGTCGCCGCGGCCGTCGGCGAGGCCGGGATGGAAGGCGATCTCGCGCGGCTTGGGGTCGAGGTTGTGCAGGAAGAGCACGGAGTTGTTGCGCCAGTCGTAGCGCATGCCGAAGACCGAAGGCGTGCCGGTATCCAGGATCTCGAAGTCGCCCCAGCCGATCTCGGGCACTTCCTTTCGCATGCGGATGATGCGCTCGGTCCAGTTGAGCATCGAGTTCGCGTCGCGCCGCTGCTCCGCGGCATTCACGTGCTCGTAGCCATAGGGACCTTTGTCGATCACGGGCAGGATGGGCTTCTTCGCCTTGGTGAAGCCCGCGTGCGGCTCCGTGGACCACTGCATCGGCGTGCGCGCGCAGTTGCGCTCGGGGAGCGCGAGGTCGTCGCCCATGGCGAGCTCGTCGCCGTAGCGCAGCACCGGCGTGCCGGGCAGCGTGAACAGCAGCGAGTACGCGAGCTCGATGTGCCGCCGGTCGCCCTTGAGCATCGGCGCGAGGCGGCGCCGGATGCCGCGATCGTAGAGCTGCATCGATTTCTCCGGCCCGAACGCCTCGAACACCTTCCGGCGCTGCGCCTCGGTGAGGCGGCCGAGGTCGAGCTCGTCGTGGTTGCGCAGGAACTGGCCCCATTGCGCCGTGGCGGGACGCGGCTTGGTCTTCCCGAGCGCCTTCGCGAGCGGCCGCGAATCGGCCGAGGCGAGCGCGTAGAAGAGATTCTGGTTCGCCTGGAAGTTGAACATCATCTGCATGCGCTCGCCCGCGTCGCCGAAGTACTGCATGTCGGTCTTCGGCAGCACGTTCGCCTCGGCGAGGATCATCGAGTCGCCCTGGCGCCACTGCAGGAACTCGCGCAGCCCCCGCAGCATGTCGTACTGCTCGGCCGGCTTCTTCACCGCCGCGCCCTTGGTGCTGATCACGAACGGCACCGCGTCCATGCGGAAGCCCGAGACGCCGAGCTGGATCCAGAACCCCATGATCTTCAGGATCTCGGCCTGCACGAACGGGTTCGACGTGTTCAGGTCCGGCTGGAAATCGTAGAAGCGGTGGAAGTAGTACTGCTTCGCTTCCTTGTCGTACGACCACGTGGTCTTCTGCACGCCGGGAAACACCATGCCCTCGTCGGCGTCGGCCGGCTTCTTCTTCGACCACACGTACCAGTCGCGATACTTGGACTCGGGATCGCGCCGCGCTTCCTGGAACCACGGATGCTCGTTCGAGGTGTGGTTCACGACGAGGTCGATCAGCACGCGCATGCCGCGCTGCTTGGCCCCGTGCGTGAACTCCACGAAATCGCCGAGCGTGCCGTAGCGCGGGTCGACCGTGTAGTAGTCGGAGACGTCGTAGCCGTCGTCCTTGCACGGCGACTTCTGGAACGGCATCAGCCAGAGCGCGGTGACGCCGAGGCCGTGCAGATAGTCGAGCCGCCGCACGAGGCCCTGGAAGTCGCCCACGCCGTCGGCATTCGAATCCATGTACGTGCCGACGTTGAGGCAGTAGATGACGGCGTTCTTGTACCAGAGATCGTTGATCATGTTGATTGCGCCTGCAAAGACACGAGGCTCCGAACTTCCGCCTCGCGAAACCTCCTACCTTCCCGGAATCTTCAGCTATTTTCCACTTGCCGGGCACGCGACCGCGTGCAGCTGCGAGCCCGCGAGCTCGCGCTGCAGGACCGTGAGCTTCGCGACCAGCTCCGTGTCGGGCTCGCGCACGACGAACACCACCTCGCGCAGGTCGCGCGAGAACGGGCCGTACTCGGCGCCGGTGACGCCGCGCGGCTCGAGCGAGGCGAGGAAGCGGCGCGCGCCATCCTCGGTGGAGAAGACGCCGAGCGAGATCGCGTTGTCCGGCCGGATCGAGAGCTCGGTCACGCCCTGGCGCCGCAGCTCGGCCGCGCGCGTCTCCGCCGCGCGCCGGTTGGCTGCCGCCGGGATGTAGACCCAGTAGCGCGTCACCGCGTCGATGCGCCGCTCGCTGAAGCGATCGCCCAGGCCCATCGCGGCGAGCGCCTCGCGCGCGTGCTGCGCGTCGGAAGACGTGACGCCCGACATTTCCACGCACGCCGCCCCGGCAAGGGCCTGCACCGTGCGCCGCGTGTCCTCCGCGCGCTTCGCGGCGAGCGAAGGCGGCGTGACGCCCACGATCTTGATGTCGCCCGCGTTGCGCTCGCGCGCGGTGTAGTCGGGCCGCTGCGCCTGCGCGGTGAGCCAGAGGTGCACGCCGAGGGCGAGCGCCGCGAGCAACAGCAGGAAGAACAGGAATCGGGACACGTCAGGATTGGCGTGCGAGGACCACGAGGCCGTCGAGGACGAGGTTCTCCTGCATCGTACACGGCAGCGGCAGGTACGCGCGGATCTCGTTCGCCGCGCCGCCGGAAAGCAGGATGCGCGCGGGCGGCGTGCCGTGCTTCTCCATCGCGCCGGCGATGCGCATCACGGCGCCCACGGCCGCCTGGATCGCGCCGCTCGTGATCGCATCCGGCGTCGCTTGCGGGAACTCGGCGAAGCGGCCCTGCGCCTGCCGCAGGCCCGCGGTGCCCTTGTCCAGGGCGGTGCGCATCATCGCGGGACCCGGGACGATCAGGCCCCCGAGGAAGCGTCCATCCGCCGTGAGCGCGTCGATGGTGAGCGCGGTGCCGGCGTTCACGACGATCACGTGCTCGCGCGCGAGCGCGTGCGCCGCGACCAGAGCGGCCCATCGATCGGCGCCGAGCTGCGACGGATCGCGATAGCCGTTGGCGACGCCGCAGGCCGCCGCGGGCGAGCGCACGATCTCGAGGCGGATGCCGCGCCGTTCGCACGCGCTCTGCAGGTCGTGCGCGACGGTGGGGCCGGCGACATTGCTCGCGATGGCGCGCTGCGCGAGCGAAGCGCCGTGCCACGCGTGATGCAGCGTGCCGGACTCCGCCGTCGGCACGTTGCCGGCGCTCGCCCAGCCGCGGCCGTCGTGCACGCCCCACTTGATGCGCGTGTTGCCCGCGTCGATCGCGAGCACCGGCTGTGCGTCGATGGAGCTCATGCCGGGGTGCGTCCCCGGGGTGCGTCTCCGAGGTCGACGCCCGGGCGCAGGGAGATTTCGGCGGACGCGAGGCTCACGAGCTGCCCGTCGCCGCGGCGCACGACGAGCACGCCATCCGCGCCCACGTCGACGACCTCGGCATCGAAGGGCGCGTCGCGGCCGGGCATGACGCGCACGCGCTTGCCCTGGTACGCATGCAGCTCGCGCCACGCCGCGCGCAGCGCCGTGAACCCGTGGCGATCGAAGGCCTCGAGCGCGGCGCACATTTCCGCGAGCACGCGGCCGAGCAGCTCGCTGCGCGAAGCCGGCGCCGCGCTGCATTGGGCCACGTCGGTGACCGGCTGGTCGATGCGATCGACGACGCGCTCGGCGAGGCGGTAGTTGATGCCCACGCCGATCACCGCGACGCTCGGGCCTTGCATCTCGCCCGCGGTCTCGACGAGCAGGCCCGCGATCTTGCGGAAGTCGCAGACGATGTCGTTCGGCCACTTCACGCGCACGCGTTCGACGCCGCACTTGGCGAGCGCCCGCGCAACAGCGACGCCCACCGCGAGCGAGAGTCCGCCGAGATGGCCCGCGCCGCGCTCGAAGCGCCACAGCAGCGAGAACGTGAGGCTGCCGCCCAGCGAAGCCACCCACGAGCGCCCGCGCCTACCGCGCCCGGCGCTCTGCCATTCCGCGACGAGACACGTGCCCGACGGCGCGCCTTCGATCGCGCGCGCCATGAGCCGCGAGCTGGTCGAATCCACTTCGTCCAGCACCTCGAGCTTCATGCGCCGCGTGCATGCGCCCATCGCCGCCTTCACGCGCGCCTCGTCGATGAATTCGATGGGCGTGGCGAGCTTGTAGCCCTTGCCGCGCACGCTGAAGAGCTCGATGCCCAGCTCGGGCGCGAGCTTGAGCGCCTCCGAAAGCGTGGCGCGCGTGCGCCCGAGCTCGCGCGCCACGTCCTCGCCCGAGTGGAAGCGGCCGTCCGCGAGCCTGCGAAGCGCCTGGAAGGTGAGGGCGCTCATCGCTTCGGGCTGTTCTCCATCACGCAGTTGTAGGCCTCGCGGTGGTACGCGATGTTGGCGATGATCGCGTCGAGCAATAGCTCTACCCGCTTCGAGAGCTTGCTGCCCTTGCGATAATCGGCCTCCGCGATGAAGTCCACGCGGCCGGCGGCGAGCAGCTTCATGCACGTGTCGCGGCCATGGTCGCGCTTCTGGTTGTAGACTGCGACCGCGTGGCCGCCGCTTTTCTTCGTGACGGCCATCGAGGGCACGTCGGTCATGCCGTCGCCGACGTAGATGATGTTCTGGAACGGAATCGCGCGCTCGGACTCCGGCATGTGCTCGTCGATCGATTCCGTGACGTCTTCGATGCCCTTGTTGATGCGGAACAGGAATTGGGTCTTCTGCGTGCCGGTCACGAGGAGCTTGGGGAAGGTCGCCACGCCATGGTGGTTGAAGTAATACTCGGAGGCATAGATGCGCTTGAAGTGCTTGCCTATGGAGATGCCGTCGAGGATCTCCTTCTGCCCCGCGGAGATGAGGTAGTGCGCGATCTTCACCTGGTTCGCGCTTCGCCTTTTCACGTAGGCGTCGACGCGGTTGAACCACGTCGTCACGCCGGGAAAGTACTCGATGGCGCCGGCCATCGCGGCGAAATCCTCGCGTTTCACGTCGACCCGCTCACGCTCGAGCGCCTCGATGATGTGGCGCATGTACACGAGCATCATGTCGGATCGGGTCTCGCGAGCCTCGAGGTTCACCGCGTCCCAGAACTCCTTCGGCTTCGCGCCGACCTTCGGCAGCACGGTGTACTCCTGCATCGGCTGCGGAGAGAGCGTGCCGTCGAAGTCGTAGACGAGCGCGATGGTGTTCTGGAAGAAACTTTTGCGCACTGTGAATGCCCAAAGCCCGATTGCGCATTCTACTGAAACCATGAGCCTTTCCTTCCTTCCCACGCTGCCTTTCGAGATGAGCTATCCGCTGCTGTTCGGCGCGCTGCTCGTCGCGGGCATGCTGGGCGGGGAATTCGCGCGGCTGCTGCGCATGCCGCGCATCATCGGCTACGTCGTGGTGGGGTTCCTCATCAACCCGCTCGTGGCCGCGATGCACATGCGTCCCCTCATCGAGGAGGCGCGCATCTTCGTGGACCTCGCACTCGGCCTCGTGCTGTTCGACCTCGGCCGCCGCATGGACGTGCGCTGGATGCGGCGCGACTGGACGCTCGCGCTCTCGGGCATCGCCGAAGGCGTGCTGTCCTTCTTCGCCGTGTTCGCCGCGCTCGTCTCGTTCCACTTCTCGCCGGTGCAGGCGGGGCTCGCCGCGGCGATCGTGATGACGGCCTCGCCCGCGGTGCTGCTGCTCCTGGTTCACGACCTGCGCTCGGAAGGCCAGGTGACGGAGCGCGCGATCAACCTGGTGGCGCTCAACGGGCTCGTGGCCTCCATCCTCACCACGATCATGCTCGGCTCCGCGCACTTCGAGGCGCGCATGGACCTCGAGACCGCGGTGCTGCACCCGCTCTACCTCTTCCTCGGCTCGCTCGCGCTCGGCGGGGCGATGGCGGGCATCGCGCGGGTGATCGCGCGCACGGTGGAGAAGGATCGCGAGGTGCACTTCTCGCTCATCGCGGGACTCGTCATCGCCGCCGTCGGGCTCGCGTCGCTGCTCAAGCTGCCGGTCATCCTCGCGCTGCTCGCATTCGGCCTGTTCGCGCGCAACGACCAGCGCGGCTTCGACCTGCTGAACGTGAACCTCGCGCCGGTCGGGCGCCTGCTCTACATCGTGCTCTTCGTGATCACCGGTGCGAGCCTGCCCATCGGGCTGCTCGGCAGCTCGATCACGCTCGCGCTCGTCGTGGTGGCGGCGCGCGCGGCCGGCAAGCTGGTCGCCGTGCTCGCGGTGGCGCCCGTGGGCGGCCTGCGGCTGCAGCAGGCGATCGGCCTGGGGCTCGCGCTCATGCCCATGTCGAGCCTGCCTTTGCTCATGCTCCACGATATCCTGCGCGTATCGCCCGGCTTCGAGCCGGAGCTCACCGCCGCGATCCTCTGCGCGATCACGATCATGGAAATCGTCGGACCCTTCGCCGTGCAGTTCGGCCTGCGCCTCGCGGGCGAATCGCTCACCCAGGTGGATTCCACGTACGTGAATCTCCGCGCATACAAAGCGCGCGCCTGAGGCTCCCGATGCCGTTGGAGTTCAACCACTCCGAGCCGCTCACGTTCGGCATCGAGCTCGAGCTGATGGTGCTCAATACGCACGACTACAACCTCACGCGCGGGGCCGCGGACCTGCTGCCGCGCCTGAACAAGAAGAACCTGCCGGGCGAGGTGAAGCCGGAGATCACCGAGAGCATGATCGAGATCAACTCGGCGGTGAACCGGCGCTATTCGGAATTGCTCGCGCAGATGGTCACGGTGCGCGATGCGATCGTCGCGACGGCCGACCGCCTGAACCTCGAGGTGGCCGGCGGGGGCTCGCATCCCTTCCACCGCTGGCACGAGCGGCGCATCTATCCCACCGAGCGCTTCAAGCGCGTCTCGAGCCTCTACGGCTACCTCGCGAAGCAATTCACGGTGTTCGGGCAGCACATCCACGTGGGCGTCGAGAACGGCGACGACGCGGTCTATCTCACCCACCGGCTCGCGCCGTACATCCCGCATTTCATCGCGCTCTCGGCCTCGTCGCCGTTCTACCAGGGCGAGGACACGTCGTTCGAGACTTCGCGCCTGCATGCGATCTCGGCGTTTCCCCTCTCCGGCTTTCCAGCACATTGGGATCCTAAGCTTAGAATTCCACGTGGACAAGTTGTCGCG